>OOCT01000029.1_pt1 | contig 206910 bp, 157 predicted proteins | sample 1671851 | NCBI WGS metagenome assembly OOCT01 (sample SAMN06348199, study PRJEB24527) | human gut metagenome | biome: human gut; feature: ankylosing spondylitis patient; material: feces | host: Homo sapiens | place: China | collected 2015-10
GTGGCTACATATTGATGTTGTGCTGTTGCTTTTTACTGAAAGCTGCTACTAACGATTCATAAATCTACCCTTAATCGTGTATTGAATGATAGTTGCGGATTTTAGGTTAATGATTTTATCTGTGCCTTTGGATATTTTATATAATCCGTATCCGGCAGTGGCAATGAGAATGTCGCCATTGCTCATTTCGAGAATTGTTTCTATTCTTGGTGTGTTGCCGTCTGGACAATGATATCTTTTAAAATCGTTGGTCTTGTAGTTGTATTTCATCAAGCCTTTCTCGCTTCCAATCCAAAATTGCCCTTTTTTATCAACTAAGAAAGATGTTATGTCATTGCTGATTATAGACGTACTGTCGTTGATGTCTGTGATGTAATGTGTAAATCTGTAACCGTCGAATTTGTTAAGCCCATATTCTGTTCCTATCCATATAAATCCATATTTATCCTGAATTATACATGTTGTCTTGTTACTGGCCAGGCGTTCAGACGTATAAAGGTGTGAACCGCTGTCGGCTATTGCCAACAACGATACACACAAATATATAATAAAGTAAATAGCAAGTTTAAAGTTTTTCATATCCGTATGTTGTATAACCACAAAAATAACGAAAAAATCTTAACCGCCAAATTGTTTTATGTTTTATTTGCCTTTATTATGATTACATCGTCCTGAACTTCTCAGATTCTTTCATGTGCAGATATGAATTTTTGTATCCGCCCATGTCTATAACGATTTTTTCAAACACGATGCCGGGATCGTTGGGCGTTATCTTTATTTCATGTATGTTGTCGCTTGTTTTTCCGAGCGGCAGTGTTATTACGCTCTCAACAACTCTGCGGGCAACAGTGGGGTAGTAGACCGTATAGATGTTCTCCGGACTTTCGTTCAGATCCTTGTTGAAGTTTATTGTTTTGGCTTCGCTGCCGTCAATACTGATGTTATAGGTCAGTCCGCCTTTATTGAGGAAGTCGAGAGTTGACTTCACTACGACATATACCTTAACATCGCCTGTGTATTTACCGTCTGTAACGAATTTGTATGTCAGTCCGGCGCCTTCAACCTCCTTGTTGTATGGTCTTAATGATATTCCGCTCAGAGTCCTGCCCATAAATGGGATTACAGTCCACTTGGCATCTTTGGCATCAGCCTTGCTGTAAAAATGTTCTGCCTCTATGGCTGCATAGCCGTTGCTTGCTTTGTGTATGAAGCCGCCTTCGGCGTTATTCTCTGCTATTCTGAACACTTCGGGTAACATGTCTTTCTCAAAATCGTCGTTCCAGCTGGTGTAGCCAATGTGCTTCTGGATCATCATGCCGTTCCATTTTCCGCCGGCAATCTCATGATTATATTGCGCGCACAATACGGAGTCGCGTCTGAAGGCTTCTTCCACTTTGTCGGCCCATATATTTGCATCAGGGTCGTTGTTCTTGTATAGCTTGTGATTCATGGCCTGTGCGTAATACATCTGGTAAAGGTTGCCCATGGCCTGTATGGGGAACAGGATTATCTCGCGGTATGTGTCCTTATATTCATCTTTCAGTGTGATAAACTGTCGTAGTGCTTCTGCTTCTAGTTTCATATAGTCGTTGACAACCTTTTCCCATTCGCCGGTTTCAAGGTTATATGTGTTGCGGTCAAGCATTTCTGCCGTGATTCTTCCGTTGTACTTGCAGCAGAGGTTAAGCAGGCGTGCGGCTTCTTCTGCCTGTTCGTCGCCAAACTGCTGTTTACAGAAGTCGAGGGTGTGGTCGGTTATGTTGGTTTCGTTATATCTCTTTGGATTCCATGCCATGTCGAGGAACAGGCTGATAGGATATTCCATCGGTTTCAAGTCGCCTACGTTTAATATCCAGATGCGGTCAATGCCGTATTCAGAAGCCAGCGAGAGCTGTTCCCACATATTCTGTGTGGGTGTTACGTTTATCCATTTTGAATTTCTTGGTGCGCCAACGTAATCAACGTGGTAATACAGACCCCAGCCTCCGGCATGTTTTGCTTCTTTTGCGTTTGGCACGCGTCTTACGTTGCCCCAGTTGTCGTCACACAGCAGTATGGTAACGTCGTCTGGCACCTTCATGCCTTTGTCGTAATAGTCCATAACCTCTTTATACAGTGCCCACATCTGTGGGGTCTTGTCTGCCCGCTGCTTCGTAACGTCACTGATTATCTGTCTTTGGTTGCGTATTATCTTTTCGAGCAGTGCTACGTCAGACTCCTCGCTCATTGCCTCGTCACCGTCGCCTCTCATGCCGATGGTTACAATGTCTTCTGTACCCTGTCGTCTTTCAATTCCTTCCTTAAAGAATTTGTCAAGTACTTCCTGATTTGTGTTATAGTTCCACTTTCCGTATTTGTCACGGTTACGTGCCCATTCCTGATGGTTGCGTGCCATGGGCTCATGGTGCGATGTGCCTATAATCACTCCCATCTCGTCTGCAGTCTTGCTGTTAAGCTCATCGTCAGCGTAGAAGGCCCATCCCCACATGGCCGGCCATAGCAGGTTACCTTTCAGGCGGAGTATAAGTTCGAACACTTTTGCATAGAACTCGTGGTTGCCGTATTCTGTGCCAAAGGTGTTCTTCACCCATGTTGTGAGGCATGGAGCTTCATCGTTGAGAAAAATTCCACGGTATCTTACGGCCGGTTCACCGTCCGTATAGACACCTTTTTTTATATATATATGTTTGTGCTGTTCGATAGGAGTGTCTGCCCAATAGTACCATGGCGAGACGCCAATCTGTTTTGACAGTTCATAAATTCCGTATATCGTACCTCTTCTGTCGCTGCCGGCAATCACCAGCTGGCCGTTGTCGATGGTGATGACATACATCTCTCGTTTTCCCTTCAGCTGCTTCATGTCGTTCTTGCGCTGTTTCATTATTTTGTCTATGGCAGCAGAGTGGCCTATTGTGCCTACAATAATTTTTGCGTTGTTGCTGCTTGTGCTGATCTTTACGTCTGCTCCACAAACTTTGTTGATGTCAGTTGACATGTTGCGTACAGCCGTCATCACACCCTTACAGTCGTTTTGGTCAACAAATATAGTCACTTCATTGTTCTGGTTCAGCAGCATGTCGCCTGCCGAAAAACTGATAAAGCTATTTGCACTAAAAGCTTTTAATGATGCAAAAAAGATAAAGAATACAAATGCTGTAACTACTTTATTTTTCATATTACTAAGGTTTTTTATGCAAAAATACTTACGTAAATATAAAAAACCTAATTTATTTGTTGTAAATAGTTGCCGATGATACGAATTGAAACGCAATGGTAACGAAAATAATCCCCATTTAGAAAACAATGGAGTATTTTTGCAATTGATAAATAATTTTGATTTTGTATAAGCCTGACTGATGTCTGCTTTTTCATCAAGGCTGTGACACCGACGGCTTGTTTCTTTAATATTTAATAACATGAAAAAGTTTTTTATTGTTGCTCTGTTGAGCATTGCAATGAGTGCCAATGCCGGTAATGATGTTAAGGATAACCGGTGGACCGGCACATGGGCAGCGGCACCTCAGCTTGCTGCCGGAAAGGATATGCCTGCCGAGACCGACTTGTCGGGCATGTCGTTGCGTCAGATTGTGCGTGTTTCGGTTGGTGGAGATGTCTTGAGGCTTCAACTTTCAAACGAATACAGCAAGACGCCTGTTGAAATCAAGTCGGTTTACATCGCAGATGCAGAAGATTCGTGTGTTATCGACAAGAGTTCTGCAAAGTATCTTACTTTTGGCAAGAAACGCAATGTTACCATTGCAGCCGGCAAGGCTGTAATGTCTGATGCAGTTAAGTTTGACCTTAAACCGCTGCAGCGCCTTGCCATAACAATAAATTATGGCAGCACGCCTTCAGAAGCCACATCACATCTCGGTTCGCGTACAACGTCATATATTATTAAAGGTGTGTCAAAGCCCGGCAGCGATTTTTCAAAAGGAATAAAGGTAGACCACTGGTACAATATTTCAGCAATAGATATTTGCGGAAATGAAAATAGTGCAGTGGCCGTGTTGGGTAACTCGATAACAGACGGTAGAGGAAGTACTACAAATATGCAGAACCGTTGGACAGACATCCTGGCTACAAACCTGCAGGCCGGCGGAAAGAACCTGGCTGTGCTTAACCTCGGAATTGGCGGTAACTGCGTGTTGAACGGCGGACTCGGTACGCCTGCCATGCAGCGCTATGACAGGGATATCCTGGCACAGAGAGGCGTTTCGGCTGTGGTGATTTTTGAGGGTGTCAACGACTTGGGTTCTATCAACGGCAACAGTGAGGCTATGGCAGCCAAGCTTATTGAGGCTTATCAGCAGCTTGCCAAGAAGGCACGCGAACGTGGATATAAGGTATATGGAGCAACGATAACTCCTTTTGCCGGACATTCTTATTTTACATTCTTCCGTGAGGCTGCACGACAGGCAGTGAACGAGTGGATAAGGACGAGCGGAACGTTTGATGACGTGATAGACTTTGACAAGCTTATGCGCGATCCTTCAGATCCTTCAAAGCTAAAGGCAGATTTGCAGGACGACTGGCTGCATCCTAATGCCGCAGGATATAAGGTTATGGGTGAGTATGCCGCAAAAATAATAAAATAGCATAATTGGTTTACCTTAGTTACAAAACAAATTTAAATTAAAAAAGATGAGTTCAAACACGATGGAAAACGCAGCCTCGAGAGGCTTTTACAAGCTGTCGTGGCTTCAGCGAATAGGTTTCGGATCAGGTGATTTGGCCCAAAACCTTATTTATCAGACCATATCGATGTATCTGCTTATGTTTTATACAAACGTATATGGTCTCGACCCTTCTGCTGCTGCATTTATGTTCCTGATTGTCAGGGTGGTGGATGTTATCTGGGACCCTGTTGTAGGAACCTATGTCGATAAGCATAATCCAAGGTTTGGCAAGTACAGGTCTTACCTTTTGCTGGCCGGCGTGCCGCTTACGGGCTTCGCCATATTATGTTTCTGGGATGGCTTCTCCGGGTCTTTGCTTTATGCATACATCACTTATGTGGGCATGTCTATGCTCTACACTCTGATAAATGTGCCTTATGGCGCGCTTAATGCGTCGCTGACCCGCGATACGGAAGAGATAACCGTGCTTACGTCTGTAAGAATGTTTCTTGCCAATGTCGGCGGACTTGCCGTTGCATATGGCATACCTATGATTGTGGCAACATTATCGCCCGACGGCAAGATAAATACCGTTGAATCAGCCAATGCCTGGTTCGTAACAATGGCCATCTATGCAGTGGCCGGTCTTGTGTTGCTGCTGTTCTGCTTCACTCAGACAAAGGAACGTGTGGTTATGGATAAGAGTGAGACCGACGATGTTAAGGTGAGCGACCTTTGGGTTGAGTTCCGCCGCAACCGTCCGTTGCGCATTCTTGCCTTCTTCTTTGTAACGGCTTTCGCCATGATGGCAATAGGCAACTCTGCCGGTTCTTATTACATGATTTACAACATACACTCTTCAGCCGACCAGCTGGCTTACTTCATGGCTCTTGGTTCTGTTCCGGCATTTATTTTCATGCCTATGGTTCCGGCCATCAAGCGCAAGGTTGGCAAGCGTGGCATGTTCAACATCTTCTTGTCTGTTGCCATTCTCGGTATGATACTTATTTATATTATCTCAATGGTGCCGTCGCTCCGTTCACAGATATGGCTGGTATATCTTGCACAGTTTATCAAGTCTACCGGAGTTATCGTTGCCACAGGATATATGTGGGCGCTCGTTCCTGAGGTTATTTCTTATGGCGAATACACTCATGGCAAGCGTATTTCAGGCATCGTAAACGCCCTTACCGGTATATTCTATAAAGCTGGTATGGCTCTCGGAGGCGTTGTTCCCGGCCTTATTCTGGCTTTTGTCGGTTTCGACAAGAACAATGCTGTTTCGCAGACTGCTTTTGCAGAGCAAGGTATTCTTTGGCTTGTAGCTGTCATTCCGGCCTTGCTGTTAGGTCTTTCAATGTTCATAATTTCAAAATATGAGCTTACAGACGAGGTTATTGACAAGATAAACATGGAAATAGAAAAACGTTCAACTGAAAAAGCTTAATATAAAAATGAAACGAAATGTAGTATTTTTGCTGGCATGTATGTTCGCTATGGCAGGTGCATTGCCCGTTTCTGCCGGAAACACCAAGACTCTTAAAGATGTGTTGGGACGTTACTTCCTGGTCGGAGCGGCCATGAATGTTGACCAGATATGGAACAGGACGCCGGATGAAACAAACGTCGTTAAGAATAACTTTAACTCTATTGTGGCAGAAAACTGTATGAAAGGGGAGGAGATTCATCCTGAAGAAAACCGTTTCTTCTGGGACGATGCCGACCGCTTTGTAAAGTTTGGTCAGGACAACGGTCTCGCCATTATCGGCCATTGCCTTGTATGGCATTCTCAGCCTCCTGTATGGATGTTTACCGACGAGCGTGGCGACACGGTTTCACGCGATGTACTCATCGACCGTATGCACCGTCATATTTCAGCAGTTGTAGGCCGTTACAAGGGACGTATCTTGGGATGGGATGTCGTAAACGAGATTTTTAACGATGACGGCACCTTCCGTAATTCTCCATATTATCGCATAATAGGTCCTGAATTTGTTGAACTTGCATTTAAGTTTGCCCATGAGGCAGATCCTAATGCGGAACTCTATATCAACGACTATTCGCTGGCAAAGCCAGCAAAGCGCGACGCTGTTTGCCGTATTGTCAGGGAGCTGAAGTCGAAAGGCTACCGCGTTGACGGTATCGGAATGCAGTCGCACAACGGACTCGAATATCCCGACCTTGATGAATACGAGAAGTCGATAGACGCCTTTGCTGCCTGTGGCGTTAAGGTGATGATTACTGAGCTTGATGTAAATGTCCTGCCAAATCCTGAAAAGTTTGGCGGAGCAGAGATAAGCCAGAACTTCAAGTATGCTGATGCACTGAATCCGTATAAGAACGGACTTCCCGAGGAAGTTGAAAAAGAGTTTGAAAAGCGTTATCTCGACATTTTCAATATCTACTATCGCCATCGCGGACAGATCTCGCGCGTCACTCTGTGGGGTGTTACAGACACACGTTCATGGCTTAACGATTTCCCCGTTCCCGGACGTGTAAACTATCCGCTCCTCTTCGACCGCAGCAATAAGCCTAAGCCGGTGGTCGACAAGATTATAAAGATCTTTGAGAAATAAGTTCAATAAATTAAATAGAAACAACTTTTAAAATTAATAATCATGAAAAAGGCAAGATATCTTTTCCCGTCTGATTATATGGCAGACCCGTCTGTACATGTGTTTAACGACAAACTGTATATTTATCCGTCTCACGACTGGGATTCAGGTGCTGCGTTTGATGACGACGGCGGTCATTTCGAAATGAAAGACTATCATGCGCTCACGCTCACTGATATTGAGAACGAAGAGGCTACCGACTGTGGCAAGATTCTCGACCTGCAGGATATTCCATGGGCAGGCAGACAGCTGTGGGACAATGATGTCGTTGAGAAAGACGGTAAGTATTATCTTATCTTCAGCGCAAAGGACAAGAACGATGTGTTCCACCTTGGAGTGGCTGTTGCTGACAGACCGGAAGGTCCGTTTAAGCCGCAGGCCGATCACATTCGCGGATCTTACTCGATAGACCCTTGTGTCTTCAAGGATGATGACGGCTCTATTTATGTATATTTCGGCGGACTTTGGGGCGGACAGCTTCAGCGCTATAAGGACAACAAGGCCATGGGCAAGGAGTATCTGCCCGAAGGAGATGAGCCTGCATTGCCGTCAAGAGTGGTTAAGATGACCGATGACGTGCTGCAGTTTGCCGAAGAGCCGAAGCCCGTGCTTGTGGTTGACGAAAACGGCAAGCCGCTTGCTGCCTCTGATCCTCACCGCTTCTTTGAGGCTTCATGGATGCACAAATTCAATGGTAAGTATTATTTCTCTTATTCAACCGGCGACAGCCACCTGCTGTGTTATGCCGTTGGAGATAATCCTTATGGTCCGTTTACATACAAGGGAGTGGTTCTTGAGCCGGTGGTAGGCTGGACAACTCACCATTCTATTGTTGAATATAAAGGCAAATGGTATCTGTTCCATCACGACTGTGTGCCCTCTAACGACGTTACATGGCTAAGAAGTCTGAAGGTGCTTGAACTTGATGTCAACGAAGAAGGCGAAATAAAGACAGCAAAAAGCGAATAATCAGGTGTCTGACTAAGTCTGATTTGTATTAGATTATATCAATTATTCTGGCAGGGCCGCAGTGTTGCGGTCCTGTTTTTATATATGTACGGTTTTGCCTTATGTACGTTTCGTTTGCAGTGCCGGTTATGCTGCAATGCCTTCTTTTTGGCTTTTACATACAGGATATGCTGCGGTTGATGTATACAAAAATAGATAGGCGTGCTAAAAATGCGTTGTAATAAATAATGGTAAAAATAAGTCTTTTTGATAACGAACGGCCGCATAAATCATAAGATTTGCGGCCGTTCTCGTTTGCTATTATAAAAAAGTGTATTATGCGTTAAAGCTCTTTCAGCTGTAAAATAGTCAATAGAGTTCTCTCTTTGAGTTCTTTTTTCTCCATCTCTGTAAGAGGGGGAATGTTAAATCTGTTGCCTGACAGAATCCTGTCAACCATTGTTTTAATGTTCTGTTTTTTTGCCATCTTATATTATTTTATAATATGACGGCAAGCAGTTTGTTTTGTACTCTTTATACAGCCTCATTTCTTGCTGCTAAAAAACGCAATCTTAGCAGGCTTCTGTGCATGAGGTTACGCACCGACTGATAGTTTATGCCCATAATCTGGCAGATATCGTCATATTTGCGCTGCTCAATATAGTAGAGCTTTATTATCTGCTGCTGCCTGGGCGACAGGCATTTAACATATTCTGTAAGGGTGCTGTTCTTTTTCTGCTCTTCTTCTATGCGCTCCATGTCGTACGTCTCGCTGTCGAAGAGCGGCTTTACGTTGTTATCGTTAATCTCGTTGTCGCAGACATGAGTGTTGTGTCTGAACTCGTCGTTGATTCTGTTCCTTAATGATACATACAGATACGACTCAATGTTGATCACAGATTCAAGTTCACCGCGTTTGGTGTACAACTTGACAAAGACGTCCTGTATGCAGTCTTTAATCATTTCGCGGTCGGAGGTGAATTTGGTTCCGAATGCGAAAAGGTTATCAATTGTTTTGTCGTAAAGTTCGGTAAAGTTAATCATAGGTTTTCTCGTTCTTTTGCTGCAAAATTAGTGATGAACGGCTTAAAAGAATGGGAAAAATTGATTTATAAATACGAAAAACAGGTATTGACGTGTAAAATCAACACCTGTTATCAGTAAATTCTATGATTTCTTATAATCTTTCCAGCCAGTAGGCTGTGTCTTTGGCTTTACCGCTTATTGTGTATGTGCCTGAAATTTTTTCGCTCTTCTTCACAGTTTTTACCAGTCCGCTTTTCGTGTCGACGGCATGCAGTGTGTATTTTCCGTTCTCAACGTTGAGCGTAATGTCGCCTTCGCCATGGGCATATATCACATATCCAACGGCAGGGTTGCCTATCACCTGAGCGGCTGAGTTGCCTTCGCCGCTGATGTAGCTCATCTTTGTCAGGTCGGTCAGCAGTTTGTCGCTGCCTATGGCCACGTTTGGACAAGAGCCACCGGCCATGAGGATGGCCCAGCCGTACTGCGGATATTGCTGCGAGAAGAATGTTACGGCCTTTTCGGGATACTTTGTGCGGTATTCCTTCACGGCATTATATGCCTCGGCAAATCCAGTCTTGCCTACCTTCATCTTGCGCATGAACTGTCGCGGAGCAAGGTTCTTGCCTGCCTCTGGCGCCCAAAGGCCCTTGGTGTTGTAGTGCCAGTATCTTATGTCGATGATGTCTACCACCTTCGACAGCTCCGGATCGGCAAGTATGGCGTCCTGGGCGTCCTTCGTGCAGCTCAGCGCCACCATAGGATGCAGACCTGTCTCTTTTTCCCATTCGGCTATTGTCTCGAGCCAGAAGCGTGTGAAGTGCAGCGGACCTGTATATTCCTCGCTCAGCAGCTGCACCACGTTGCCTTTGTCCTTGAGGTTGTCGAGACACTGACGGATGTACTGCTTGTGCAGCGGTCGCAGTATGGGGTTGTTGATGTCGTAGAACTGCTCGGCCATGAATATACGCTTGTCGCCTGTGAAAGGCACAGGTTCGGGAAAGTTGGTGCCGTTGACATTGTTCACCGGACGCCACGGACAGTCTACCCAGTGGGCTCCTGCCTCGAGTATGTTGTGCTGAAAATAGTTCTGGTTGAACAGCAGTATGCCTTTCTCTGCACCTTTTTCGGCAAACTCGTTGAGTCGCATCCAGTACCATTGGTTAGGCTTTGTAAGGTCGTAGCAGCTCAGCCCGTCCCATGCGGTGCCTTGACCTGTACGGCTGAAAGCCTGTTCGTAGAACGGAGCCCAAACGTCGCCGTCGGCACGGCGCACGCGCTCATGGTCAGTGCGGCGCAGGTCATACCACAGTCCGTAGTGGTGGTCTAAGATGCAGAAGTTGTTTTTGTCGAGATATGTCACCACAGAGTCTATGCGGTCGGTCCAGCCGGTGCCCTCGCGTCCCGGCACGAAGCGTGTTATGGCAGGGCGTGCGCCTTTCTTCACGAAGTTGTCCTTCACGCGTCCGGCCCACCATGGTATCTGGTAGTTGTTGCCCGTTATCAGCTTGCCGTCGGCTGTGATGTGGCCGTTCTCTATTGCAAATTTCATGGCTTTGCCGCCATTTTCAGCCACGTCATACTTGCTTCCTTTCACGCTCTCAATGTCTTTCACGCCTTTGGCCGATGTGCTTGCTGTGTAGGGCACAGAGTCTATCCACATCTCCATAGTCAGTCTTGGCTGTGTCAGCGACACCTGTGCCATGATCTGCGCCTGTGCAATCTCAGGACTGCTCGATGCGTTGGTGTTTCTGGGCAGTATGTATCCGTTTATGGCTTCTTTGCCCATGCGCTTCTCGAGCTGTGCGTAGAAGAGGCTGCGCGGCTGCACGTGGTCGTTGCTGCTTGTCCATTCGGCGTTGCCTGTCAGCGTGCCCCAGCATCCGTGTGCGCTGTTGCGGTTGTCGCTGTCGGGCGAATAGCAGTAGAGAGTTGAGCCTGTACACTGCCACATCATGCTGTTGGCCGTGTTCCAGCCCGTTCCAAACTGGAACTGCTCAAGATTCTTGAAGCTTATGTCGTTGCCGTCGATGTTCACAATGTCAAACAGCAGTCCGGCTGCCCATGAGCCAATGCTTCCGCTGAAGCCCAAAGAGTTTTCGCCCTCACATTGTACAAAGGCGTTGGGGCCTGCCGCACAGAAGCCTGCCGCAAAGTCGTGTATGCCCTGGCGCGACACGCAGCGCTGTATCAGGGTCTGCTGTCCGCGTGTTATGAACACGCATCTGCGCCATCCTCCTGTCTCCGACACGGGCTCGCCTGCAATGCAGTCTTCAACCGTTATGCGGCTTGTCTGCTTCTGCAAATTTACTGCGCTGCCTGCGAAGTGCCTGAATTCTACACGTCTTACCCAGCAGTCGCGCGCATTGTCAGCCCAAATCGCGTCCCAGCAGTGGTCCTCGTCCTTAGGGTTCCATGAGTTGTGTTCCGACATGAGAGTAAGGTTCTCAACGCCACATTCGCTTATCTCTGCGCTGTTATATCCCGTAACAACGAAGCCCCCGCCGTATTTCTTGTCGAGCGTGGTTGTTATCGGTGCGTCGAGCGTTATGCTGTTGCCGTTTACGGCGCTGACGGTTCTGTCCCATGTTATGTCGATGTCGGTGGGTTTCCATCCGGTGTAGTCGAGTCCTCCGCCGAAGTCGTTGCAGCAGAGCGACGCTATCCATTCCTTTGTCGACGGCCTTACAATTCTTATACGGCTGCCTTTCTGTATCTTGGCGGCAGATGTCAGCGTCAGTGTAGTGGCTCCGGCCATGGTCTTTTCGCCTGCGACGGCAATGGTGTCGCCTCCTGTCATCTTCATTCCGCCTTCGATATAGAGCAGTGCACCTCTGTCATAGCCCTGCTTTATTATGGTGGTCTTGCCGCGTCCGGCACCTCTTATCACCACTCCCGATGTGCTTATGCGCAGCGGTTTGCTTATTCTGAAAGTGCCTTCGCCCAGCAATACGGCTCCGCGGTGGCCGTTCTTATCGGGTTTCAGTGCCGACACGTAGTTGATGGCGCGCTGCAGTTTCTCGTAGCAGTCGGCCCCGTCGCTGCCCACGAAGACAGCGTTTCGTACATCCGGAATGGCTATTTCAGACGCATGATATCCGCATGCCGAATAGTCCATCGGAATGTAAACCTCTTTTTTTGCCTTGCCTGCCATGGCCTTAACTGTGCACAATCCGGCTATCAGCAGAATGGCAAGGCAGCGGCTTGTTAGATTTTTTTTCATATCAGATTGACAAATTGTTTGTTTCAGTAATTACCTATACTTACAAAACGACGCGTATGTTTTTTTATTGTACTTATTATTCTGCGCCAATTTTTTTCTTTTAACCCAAATCTGTCATAGAGATTAGTCAGGATTTTTTAGTTTAATATGATGTGGATGGCCGACGGATTTTTCGCAGGTATGGCTGCTTACGTCAAGAACAGACGGACCGCAATCCGGCAGAAAGAGTAACATACCCGGCAGAAAGCATCAGTCTGCTTATAAAATCAGACTGTATTCGGTCTGCAGGGCGATTCGCGTTTAGGCTTGCAGCAGGCCTCATTATCCAGCCGCGGCTGCCATTGTTGGACCCTATCAGTGGGTTATGGCTGAGGTTGATTGTTTCTGTGTGATAACATACTGATATTCAATGCGTTGCAAAATGCCGTCTTTTGGCTCCTAAAAGATGCCCTTTTACAACGCAAAAGGTGCCCTTTCGCAGTGCAAAAGGACACCTTTTATATTTTCATCAGCCCCGGCCTCTCTTTATATGTTGCAGAAACTGTCATGCCGGACCGTCTTTCAGGCCTTCCGTGCAGTCTCTGTGGCCACTGAGTCAGAGGTTATTTCATGTGTTCAAGGTCGACAAACTTGCCTCTCACTTTGCGCTCGGCTATCATCTTTATCAGTTTCTTATGGCGTTCAGGTGCAATCCATTTGCGTGCAAATATGTTAGGAATGGCCACGCCGATGGCTATGCAGAGAATAATCAGCGACGCCCTTATGCCGTTATGTATGGCGATGGTAAGTTCGCCGACCACTCCGTGCATTTCTATCAGTGCAAAGAGAGCCCTGTACATGAGCACGCCCGGCACCATCGGGATGACACTCGGGATAGACAGGCAGTGGTGAGGCGTGTGGAATATGTGAACGGCCTTTATGCAGATGATGCTTATGAGCGACGAGCCTATGAGCGAGCCAAGGATGAGGCCCCAGTCGAGTCCCACGTTGCCGTTGCTCGGTCCGAGGTTCACGAAGTTACGCGTGCATACGGCTATTATGCCTCCTATGGCCACCACCCAGAGCAGACGCCGCGGTATGTTGAATATCATAGAGAAGCCCATGGCCGATATGGCTGCCGCCACGGCATAGGCCAGATAGCTGTTGTGTGGCGTCATGCTGAGGTCTTTCACAAAGTTGTCTATGCCGCACACCTTGATGGCTATTACTATGCCGAACGACATGGCCGCCACTATCATGAGCGTGTTGACGGCCCGCGTTATGCCTATGCTGATGTGGCTGTCGAGCATGTCGCTCACAAAGTTTATCAGCGGTACGCCCGGAACGATGAACAGGGCACATGCCATGAGCGGATGCCAAGGTGTGTCGCTGTGTGTGAAGGGTATCAGTGCCGACGGTATGTGCGACTCAATCACCGGCAGCGAGATGTATGCTGACAGGCATGCCAGCAGTGTGGAGAAAAATGCTGCAAAGGCAATGTTGACGTATTCGTTGGAGCCTGTCGAGTTGAGCCATGCTCTAAGGCGGAAGCCTGCTATGGCTGCTATCGAAGAATAGATAAACGCAGGCCAGTCGCAGCCGAACTGAACGCAGAAGCCGCCGCAGGCCAGACCGGCTCCTATGGCTGTGAGCCACGGGCTGTAGTTGCGCTTCTTGTTCTTTATTCTTTCCAGCTCCTTCTCGTATTGGTCGAGGGTATAGTCCTCTTTGATGGCCCTCCACGACAGCTTGCTTATGGCAGATATGGCGTCCATGTTGATGCCGTGCCTGTCGCAGCGCTGAAATTTAGAGAAAGAATGGGTCTTGTCGCTGAGGTTTACCATCAGCATGTTGTAGGTGATGTGAATGTGCAGCTTCTTTTCCGGCAGGCCCAAATATGCCGCCGTGCGGTCCATGTTGCGTATTATGCGGCTGGTGTCTGCCGAACTTTCCATCAATAACTGACCGGTGCGCAGCAGCAGGTCGAGTTTACGGCGTAACACCTCCAGGGAGTCAGACTGCTGAGTTTCTTCCATAATCTTTTTGCCTTTATTTTAATGAAATTTGACGAATAGTCATACCTATGCTCATTTTCAGGGTGCAAAATTACAAAATATATATGTAATTAAGGCAAAATAGTCTTTTCATAATATACATTTTGTTTTGTCAGCCGGTGTTTTTTGACTTTTGTTACAAGTATGTCATTCTGATTTTGCCGCATCATGGTTTTGCTTTGTGCTGATCGGTGCCGCTTAGGTTGTCTGCAAGGGCAGAAATTACGGTCAAGGGCTGTTGTCTTTCACTCGGTATAAAGTAAATTGCTTGCAGAATGCATGAATGTGTCGGTAGGGCGGGGAGTGGTGCAGGCTCACGGTGGTAGTCGGCGTGTCTGCGGCTCGTGTCTGATGTTTCTCCGTCAGCCTTGTGTATGGGATATAAAAAAGAGGCATGCCATTTGCGGCATGCCTCTTTTTTTATATAGATTAGCTATGTTTATTCGTCTGCCAGCGGGTCGAATGTTCCGGCTGAACCTCCGTGCTGACTGTCTTCCCAACCGATGGTCTGCTCCAGAGCCTTGTTGTTGTTCTGTGCTCCCTGTGTCAGTCCGAGGAAGTAGTAGCGAGGCAGGAAGTTCATGTAGAGTTTAACCTTGTTCTGGTCGTAAGAGTCGCCCTTCTTGTCCTTGCGAACGAGGTTGTCGCTGTACCATGTCTTCAGAGTTTCCAGCTGCGGGTTGAGCTCCTTGCGGAGGTCTACTGCTGCACAGCGTGTTCCGCCGTTCTTCAGCAGCGGGTCGCTGTCGGCTGTTGTTCCGCCGACACCATACTTGTCGGCTACGCGGAATTCCATGTTCTCACGGCGCTGTCCGTTGAGCTGCTTGAAGCCGAGCCATGTACATGTGTTGCCGCCCCATCCTGTCAGTGTCCATGTTGAAGGCGCACCCTCAACCTTTGTTGCACCACCGTCGTAGAGCATCCAGCGGCGAAGGTCGTCGAAACGCTTGCCCTCGTATGCAAACTCTATCTGGCGCTCATAGAGAATGGCCGACATACATGCAGCCTGGTCTGACTCAAGGTTGCTCTGCAGTCCGTAGTTGTTCTCGCCGGTGTAGCCTGCGCGGGCACGAACCTGCTTCAGATAGCTTACGGCGTCTGTCAGCTCGCCTGCACCGCATGCAACCTCAGCAAGGTTGAGCAGCACCTCTGCGTAGCGGAGTTCGATGTAAGGCTGAGCTGAATAAGCAAATCCGCCGTTGCTTGCTGTACCGGTGAAGGTGTACATAGAGTTTGTATTTACGTCGTAATCGTCAGAACGCTTGCGCACGTAAACGCCAGAGCAGTTTGTCAGCAGGTTGTCTGCACCATAGTCGTTTCCGCTCTCAGGGTCGCCCTGGTCGTCGAGGTCTGTATACCATACATAGTTCCAGAGTTCATAGTTCTTTCCGTCGTCATACAGCGGGTTGTTAGGATCAGCCTCCTGAACGCTGCTGTTGCCGTTGTAAGCCCAGCGGAAGCCGGGGAATGCGAATGTGCGGTAGAAGCGCGGGTCGCGGTTCATGAACGGATGTTCGCGGTCGTATGTCATAGACGAAGCCTCGAGCTTTGTGTAAGTGTCGGCAGAAGCCGGGCGCTTACCGTCAGCCATCGGGAACATGTCTACCAGCATTGCAGAAGCGTTCTTGCCAGAACCTGTTGTGTTCTTCGGACGGATGTAGCGCTCCCAGTTGCTGTTCTTCTGACCGTCGCCGGCCTGTACAGTGTTGTAGAGAGTTACGAACACAGCCTCAGGGTTCTTGTCGCTCTGGTTGAACTGCAGTGCGAAGTCTGAACCGTTTACGTTGTTTGTAGATGTGAACAGACCATAGCCGCAAGAGTTGATAGAGTCGAGCTCGGCCTTCATCTGTGTGTATGCGTTCTTCCAGCGTGTCTCGTCGTTGGCACGGTTGAACAGCGGGCTAGCCCACAGCAGCAGCACACGGCCTTTCAGCGCGAGGGCTGTTCCTGTTGTTACCATACCCCATTCGTCGCTCGACCAGCCGCCGTTCATAGTCTTGTCGGCAAGCATCTTGGCTGATTGGTCAAGGTCGCTGAGGATGAAGTCGATACAAGCCTTTGCTGAACGGCGAGGGTTAACCACACCTTCAACAGGGTCCTGAACCTCAGTTACGATAGGCACACCTCCGTAGTATTTCACGAGGTTATAGTAGCACCATGCACGGAAGAAGTAGAGCTGTCCGAGATATTCGTCCTTCTTCTCCTGTGAGAGGGCGCCGCCTGAGATGCCTTCAATGGCGTCGTTGATGTTGCGGATACGTCCCCATGCGTTGTTCTGAATGTTGTTCGGAGTACCGAAGAAATAGTCAGGAACAGATGTTCCGCTCATTACAGACAGCGGGTTCTGCGGATCAACGAATGCTCCGAAGCCGCTGTACTCCTCAGTCGACTTTGCCTGAGTGTCGTTGCTTCCTGTAGAAGGATATTGCCATGTGGGGTCGCTGTTAACCGTAGGCAGACACCAGCTGTAAACGTCGTATACACGGCGCAGGCATCCCTCTTCTGTGTCGTAAATACCTGTATTTACGTTATCGTAGTTCTTCTTTTCCTCAAGGAAGTCATCACTACATGATGTGATGGTCATGCTTGCGATGAGGCCAAGTCCGAACACTTTTATTATATTTGTTTTCATTGATAAAATTCTATTAAACGGTTATATTTTCTTAGAATGTAAGATTTACTCCAACTGTAAACTGACGCAGTGTAGGATAAGAACCGTAGCTGCACATCGGATCCATGAAGTTGTCTGGATAAGGATTGTAGAAGCTCAGCAGGTTCTGGCCTGTAACGTTTACGCGGGCTGACTGTATACCGATTTTCTTCACGAGGCTTGACGGAATAGTGTAGGCCAGTGTCAGACGGCTCAGTTTTACTCGTGTTCCGCTTATTCTCCAGAACGATGATGTTATTGCGTTTACGCTCTGGTAAGCGAGGTTAGGCAGGCTTCCGTTGCGGTTGGCAGCTACTACGAGGTTGCCGGCTGCATCGTATATGTCCTGATATGAGTACATGTTGTCAACATTCCAGAATGAAGGCATGTTGGTGAACTCGAGGTCGTCTACGCCTGAGCCTGACTTCAGTGCAGAAGCGTCAACGAAGCTGTATCCACCCCATGAAGCGCTCAGCTGGGCTGTGAGAGAGAATCCCTTGTAGTCGGCGCCGAGGTTCATTGTAACGCTGTAAGGATTGTTGCGGTTAGACAGACATACCTGGTCGTTGTCCTTGTCTACCACGCCGTCAGGTCCTGCGTATGTTCCGTCTTCCTGCTGCGGTCCGCGTACATCCTTATATATAAGCATACCCGGGCGAACCTCGTCTTTGCTCATTCCGAGGTAAGATGTGATGTTGTATTTGTCGAAATACTCCTCAATATCCTGGAATGAACGGAACATGCCGATGCACTGCATACCCCACAGACCGATGTCTGTACGTCCGCCGCGCTGTATCTGACGATAGATATAGTCTGTGGCGAAGTCCATGTTCAGCACCTTGTTGTCGCTGTAGCCTGTGTTGAGGCCGATACGGTATTTGAAGTCCTTGCCGATCTTGTCACGCCATGTAGCGCTCAACTCGTAGCCCCAGCTGTCCATCTCGCCAAGGTTTACTGCTGCCGACTGTGTACCGATTGTTCCCTCGATAGCCTGGCTGATGTTCATCAGCATGTCGCGGTTCCACTCGCGGTACATATCGTAAGTAACGCTCAGACGGTTGTCAAGTACGGTGAAGTCGAGACCGAAGTTGGCTTTGTAAACCTTATCCCAGTGAACATCCTTGTTTACTGCAGAGTTGTTCTTGTTGATGGTTATACGGTTCTCGCTTTCGTTAGAGATGCCTGTACCGAACACCGGACCGCGGTTGGCGTCCTGGGCGTAAACCTGCATCCACTGCCATGCGGCTGTGTTGTCACGTCCTGTCATACCGAATGATCCGCGAACTTTCAGGAAGTCTACCCATGGAAGAGCCTCCTTGAACCATTTTTCTTCAGACATTACCCAACCTGCGCTGAATGACGGGAATACTCCCCAATAGTTTACCGGGGCGAATTTCGTTGAAGCGTCAGAACGGATAAGGAATTCTGCCAGATACTTGTTGGCGTATGCATAGTTGATACGTCCGATGTAAGAGAGAGTTCCTGACTCGCTGCGGGTGAAGGTTATAACCTTTGTCTCGCCCTCAGCTGAGTTTGACTGTCCTGTTGTGAAGGAGTAGGGGTCTGAAACCATGGCATAGAGATACTCGCTCTCTGCTTCTGATTTCTCTATTGAGAATAATGCTCCGATGCTGTGCTCGCCGAAGTCTCTGTTATATGACGCCGTAAAGTTCATCTGGTAGTTGTCTGTACGTGTCATAGAGCGGTTCAGCTGTGACGGGTCACCGTTGGCTATTGTATGGGGCAGCAGGTTCGCCTCTGTGATAAACTGGCTGTAGTCCTGACCTTCAACCGGAGTATACAGGTGGCTTCCGCTTCCGGGGCGTGTCTGCATTGTGTACACTTTGTATTCAGAGCCATACTGGTTGGTCTTGTCTGTGTTGATGCTCTTTGAATAAGAGAATCTCAGCTTCAGTCCCTTCAGTATCTTGCTCCATCCGAAGTCGTAGTTGATGCTTCCCTGAATGTTGATGTTAGAGTTCATCGTGCGGCTGTAGTCGCCGTTGTTTCTCAGTTCAGAGAATGAGTAGTTCTGGTCATCGTCCACCTGAGTGTTGCTTATTCCGTATGCTGCGATTGGCAGGCCGTTGACATACTCCGGAATATAGCGCGGACGTGTGAGCAGGATGTTGTAGTCTTTTTCGTTAGAAGTACCGCCCACCTTGATGTAAGGTGTGTTCTTCTTTCCGTAGTCGCCTGATACACTGAGGTTTGCACCCAGCCACTGGCTTACCTTAACGTCTACTCCTGCACGGTAGTTCCAGCGGTTGTAGTCAAGGTTGCCGAGGTTACCGTCCTGGTCGAAGTAAGAAAGACTTGCAAAATAGCTTGCACGGTCAGTTGCTCCGCTGAGGTTTACGTTATGCTTCATCGTAACGCCAGTCTCCCAGTATTTGTCCAGCAGGTCGTAGTTGAGGCCCTTCATGGCGTTGAGCTCGTCTGCCTGATAGAGGTCTGTAAGATGGTTGAGCGATGTGTTCTTCGGGTCGGCTGCTGCAACAGCGTTGTAGAGACGGCCATACTCGTATGCGCTCAGCATCTTGGGATGTGATACGGCGTCTGTGAAACCGAATGTACCGCTGTAAGAGATGCGCGGTGCGCCGAGCTTACCCTTCTTTGTGGTAACGAGGATAACACCGTTGGCCGCACGTGCACCGTAGACGGCTGCTGAAGCGTCCTTCAGCACAGAGATGCTCTCCACTTCTGCCGGGTCGAGGTTGTTGAATGCCTCTGCACCGAGGTTCTGTGTTGAGTTGCCCACCTTTACGTCGTTGGGATAGATGTATCCGTCGATGACGAACAGAGGCTGCTGTGCCACGCTACCTACGTCGCCGAGCGAGTTGGTGTCACGTATATACATTGTTGCGTTTTCGCCCGGGCGGGTGTCGCCGCCGCTTACGCTCAGACCGTTGACAAGTCCTGACAGACTGCTTGCCAGACCGCCTGATGTCATGTCCTGAATCTCGTCCATCGGAACAGTTGCAACAGAACCGGTCAGGTGAGCCTTCTTCTGCACACCGTAACCTACTACGACAACTTCTTCAAGATTCTGTGAGTCTTCCTGCATTTGTGTTCTTCCGCCGGGAGCAACAGTCTGTGTAAGATATCCGATGTAGGATATTGTCACCTTGCTGCCCTTGGGTGCAGAGATGGTGTAGTTACCATTTATGTCGGTTATCACACCGGTGCCCTCCTTGCCGCTTATGCGGACAGATGCGCCAATGATAGGGTCGCCGTTTTCGTCAACGACTGTACCCTTCACCGTCTGGCTTTGTGCCAGTGCCGGTGTGGCAGCACAAACCATGAGGCCGAAGCATAGAGCTTTTATGAATTTTCTTTTCATATCTTATGTTTTTCTTTTGTTATCGATTATTATTCTGCAGCCGGAAGCCAGCGCGGGTCGCCGGTTCTCTTAGACAGCTGTTCGCCTCCGTTGACAGTGAAGTCGCCGTTTGTCGGGTCTGCAAACTGCGGGTTGCTCTTTATTGCAGTGCCGCTCTTGTCGTAGTTTTCTTCATTGTCATAAGTGTCTGTGGCAGCATCCTGCAGATAAGTGTTGTTAAGGAATGTGTATGACGGGCTTGTGCTGAAGTTACCGCCGATGAAGCGGCGTGCTATTTCCTTGGCACAGTCAACGAATATTGTGTTTGTCAGTACGAATACTGATGTTGCCTTGCCGCTGAATCCGCTGTAGTTAGCCCACTGTCCTGATTTTGCGATGTTGTAGAATGTGCTGTTCTTGATGTTTACGCTGTTAGATGTGTATCCGGCACGGTCGCAACGTCCAGAGTTGTTGTATTGTATGAAGTATTTTGCATCAGAGTCGCCGGCGTTCCAGAATGTAGAATTCTGTACGGTCAGATTGTTGATGAATCCTGACTTGAAGTAGATTATGGCATTGCTGCTTACGCCGCTTGATGCTGTAGATGTCAGTTTCACCACAGTGTTGTCAATGACACATGTCTCAATACAATATTTCTTGTTGTTGTCGTGTATAAACTGGGCGTTCACTCCTTCAAAGTTACAGTTTGTGATATGCAGCGTACCCATTATGTTGTAGTAGTCGCCGCTGCCTGTTGCGCCTTTTATGCTCTCGTCAGGTGTCTCGCTCAGTCCTATTGCCTCATTGCTGGATGCGCTGCAGTTAAAGTTGAGGCTCTTCAGTTTCAGAGGAGCTGATGTGCGTATTGTTCCTTGTTCACCATAAGTGATTGTAGGTCTCATCTGGTCGTTTGTACAGCGCAGCTGTATCTTGTTTCCGCCAAAGTCAAGAATTCCTGAAACTGTATACTGTCCGCCTTCCTCAAGGTCGTATACGAGTTCCTCTTCGTTGCCTTCAGGTATAGGGTTGTTCTGGAAGTATTCGCAGAGGTCGCTTCCTGAAGGAATTGTTGCAAATGCAACGGCAAAGGTGTTGAAAGTCTTGATTACAGGGTCGCAGCCTGTGTTGTTCCTTTCCTCGTTGCCGAGAACCTCCAGAGACAGTTCGTAGTTGTTGTCCTCAACACGTGCTACGGCGAATGAAGTGCCGTCGTAGACAGAGTCTACCAATACTTCTCCTGCAGTAGTGTTAGTCAGGATGGCATGATAGCCGCCTGCACCATAGACTACCGGCCAGCTGATGGTCTGTTGTGTTCCATCTGCGCTTGCCGTGATTTGGATGTCGTCTGTTGAAGGAGCCTCAAGCTGTGTGTTGTATACACCGCTGTCGAAGCTTTCTTCGTCGAAACCATCCTGCGCACATGAAGCAAAGAGCAGCACGCCTGCCGCAAGCGACATCAGGGCGTATGCCTTTCTTCGTAGTGAAAAATGATTTTTCTTCATAAGAATGTTTTTATTAATGTTATACAATATAATTAAATTTGTTTTTTCAAGTATGTCTTGTCCATGGCATCAGGGCATATTTTCTCCTTTACAATTCTTTGACGGATATAATAGAAAAATGTAACCAAAATATAATAAAAAATAAAAACAAAAGGTTGCATTAAACCATTTGTCGCTTTTGTCTCCGGTGTAAACGGCTGATTTATAACATGATACGTCCCGGATTGTGCATATTTGTCGCATGGCAGACATGGAAGTTATATGTTTTTTTATCCTTCATGTATGAGTTTTGCCGGTTGTGTTTTGATGTCCGTATTAGATATGGCATGCTTCTGCTTGTCCGTTTGCGCCCGTTTGGTGTGTCTGCGGGCATCTCGTCAAAAAGAACAGCAGTATGGTGCAGCTGCCGGAGTGGCAAGTCATTAAGAAAAACTGTGATTAGCAGAGTCGGGATTAATCATATCCTCCAAAAGCAAATAATCCTCCTAATGACAGGCGTGCTGTCTTTAGGAAGATTATTTGTGCGTTATGTATAAAAGATGTTTATTGGTTTACGTACGATTCGTACACAATCGTCATCAGGCTTATTTTCTGATGAACTTCTTTCCGTTCTGAATCAGTATGCCCTTTGCATCCTTGCTTACGCGCTGTCCGGCAAGGTTGTATACAGGAGCATCTGCGTCAAATGTGTTGTTTGTTATGTCGTTGATGCCGCTTGTGCCGGCTTCAAATTCAACATCTCTTACACCGATCTGTGCGCTGTGCAGGAACACCATGTAGGTCTGGTCAGCCTTCATAGGTATGTTCAGCCATCCCCAGATAGCCTGGCTGCCGCCTTTTGCACCCCAGATATACAGGTCGTCACCTTCTGTTCCCTTTGTAGGGAGGTTCATGTTGTAAGCCTTTGTGCCGTCTTCGTTTGTCACGCCGTTCTCATATCCGTCCAGAGTATAGTCTACTTTAGGTGTCAGAGCCTTCTGTGTCTCCTTGTCTACAACGAAGAGCTTGCGGTTACCTTTGTTGATCCATACACCGAGTACGAGAGTTCCTTCAGCCTTAGCCTTGAACTCATAGTAGAGTCCTGACACGGGCAGACCCTTGCTTCCGTCCGGCTCGTAGTATTCGTATGCAGGACGGTATGTGCCTGTAGGCTGGTCGTCTGTAATCACTTCTTCTGCCAGAAGCTTAACGTAGGGGTTACCTGTTCCCTGTACGTAAGGAAACTCGATGTCGCCCTGGTTGCCGGTCTTCCATTCTATGGCATTCCATTCTGATACGTTTGCGTCTTTGTCTATTTCTTTAGGAGTAGTGCCGCCTACTGCTGTCATTGTTACATTTGTAAGATCTACGGTAACAACAGATTTGCCGTTCTGAGTGTCGATAACAGCATTCTGGAATTCTTCAGCCATTACTACGTTCTTGTCTGCATCATAAGTTGCAGCAGCATAATAATCCTGAGCGTTTGCGCTCATTGCTGCAAGTGCAACTGCTACTAAAGTAAAAATTTTTTTCATAAGCTAATTTTATTAAGTTAATAGATTTTCTGATGTTTTTCTCTTTAAACGATTACTGATTTGCTTTGTAATCAAAAGCGAAAATGCTATTAACTAAATTTAACCTTCGTGCGTCCCGATTATGCGAAACGCCTTTTGCGAAAATGGGCACAGGCGCTTTAACCCTAATCGGCTATCAGCGTTCAGAAACTAAAAGACGGGCTGAAAGCATGAAGACACAAAACAGATAAAACAATGTGCGGTCTAATGGCCAATTGTGCTTAAATGTCAATAAGCGCAGCTCAAATAACGTAGTGACTATCCGAATCTCGCAAATCATTACCCAAATTCATTTCGTCGTTTTTTTTATTAGCGCTAAACTGGCGGCCATTGTGATTCGGCAAGATTCTGATACAAAAAACTTATCTTAATAAACTCATCACTCGTCACAATAGCTTTTAATATGCTGATTTACAGATTGTTAAGTTGTGATGAGTTGCTTTCCGTACTCATCACGCAACAGACCGTTCACCTCGGATGTGATGAGTTGGAAATGCAACTCGTCACACTCTAAAGCATTGACTACAAGGCCCTTATGCAGCTTTGTGATGAGTGATGAGTTTTTCTTAAAATCTTTTTCATATCTCTTTTCCTTTTTGCGTCGTTACATGGCCATGCAGCTTGTAAAAGCTGTCCTTTTACATCGTAAAACACCACGTTTCATCATCTAAAAGCATACCTTTTCCAATGCCGTTTGCCGTCTTTTATGTCCCAACCAGTAATTAATATTCAGCAATGTTAATGCTTTATGTTATTGGTCAGCCTGTGCTTTTGCCTTATCTTAATAGTCTTTCCGTTCGCTTTTTCGCTGGCATAATGGGCTGTGTCAAGAAAAAACGTACGAAAAGACCTGCAAGGATGGCTGAGAGCATAAATCACCTTGTTTAATTAAAATCTATTTGCCTGACGACGAACTGTGGCAATATAATATAAGGTGTATGTATTGCCCGCATACTCTATGCGCCTCGGATCTGCGCCGTAGGATGCGAAGTCACCGATCTTGGATACGATGCGCTGGCTGCCTATATAGATGTGCTTGGTGTAGCGTCCGCCTTGATTTGCCACAAGATAAGGGCTCACGTACAGGGAGAACTTAGCCGTGTTGGTGCGGCCTCCGGCAAACTCTGAGTTCACATACACCTGCTCGCTCTCGCCGCTGGTCTTCACCGTGCGCTCGCCGTCAGCGTCATACCAGTAGTTGGTCACGAATCCGTCGTCGTCAGAGGCCAGCAGACGGTTCTCTTCGTCCCATTTCAGCTTGCGCTCATGGACTTTCTCGTCTGTTGTTCCATCTTTCTTCGTGCGTCCCGTGTTGACGTAAACGAGGTTTCTCCTTCGCATTGAAGAGGTAAGGCGTATTCCAGATGTTGTTCCGCTTTTCAATGAGCACTTCGCCGTCCACATAGTCGTCGTTGTCCGTTCCGTTGTACGGCACGCCAAATATATGAAAAAAAACTGTAATTTTATTCTTTTAAAGCAAAAAAATGTACTTTTATCATAGAGGATTTGCTGTCGTAGCGATGTTATTGCAATATTGGAAAGAAAGTTAGTTTTGTCGTGCTGTCTGTTTATATATAATCAACGTGCCTTCCGTCCATTCCGGTTAATACAAACGAATGGGACGGAAGGCAGGCTGATGCAGAGTGCTGTTTAGTGCAATTCCTTAGCTTGCTTTTAAGTCTTGTTTCGTGTCATAGCTTTATTTCGTGCCGTAGTTCCGGCTATGCTATTGCTGCTGCGCCTGACGCTTTTCGGCTCTGTATTCCTTTGGCGTCATGTCATATTTCTTGCGGAAACACTTGCCGAAGTAGCCTGCGTCGCGGAAGCCCACAGAGTAGGCTATCTCTGTTATGCTGTCGTCGGTTGTCTCTATGAGGCGCGCAGCCTTGGTCAGCCTTATCTCCTTTACAAGGTCTACCGGGGCAAAGCCCGTCAGACTCTTCAGTTTCTTGAAGAAGGCAGAGCGGCTAAGACCTATCGTGCCGGCTATGGTGTCGATGTTGAAGTCGTTAGAGTTGAGGTTCTCCTCAATAATCTCATGAATCTTGTGTACAAACTCTATGTCCTTCTTCACGAGGTGCTGTTCGTAAGAGTCGTTGGCAGCCTCGGCCGTGCTCTCCACGGTGGTCTGCACCACCATCTTGCGCTGGAAGATGCGCTGCTCCTCGAGCAGCTGGTTTATTCTGGCCATGAGGTGACTGCTGCTGAAGGGCTTTGTTATAAAGGCGTTGGCTCCGCTCTTTATGGATGTCAGCTTGTCTTCCTCGGTGTTCTTTGCCGTGAGCACGATGACGGGTATGTGGCTGATGTTGAAGTCTTGTCTTACGTTGCGCAGCAGCTCCATGCCGTCCATGCCAGGCATCATGAGGTCGGTTATTATTATGTCGGGGTGGTACTGATAAATCTTCTTCAGTCCTTCCTCGCCGTCGTGTGCCGTAAACACGTTGTATTTGTTGCTTCGCAGCTGCAGCTGCAGCATGCGGCACATGTCGATGTTGTCCTCTATGAGCATTATCGTAGGCAGGTCGTCCTGCGGTTCTTCCGCTTTCTGCTCCTGCGTGTCCTGTTCAGCTTCGGTCTCGTCAGCTGTCTTGCTGCCAGCCGTGTTGTCGTCGAAGTAGACTTCGATGTCTTTCTCATCGAAGTGTTCGCGGCCAGTAGGCAGTTCAACAGAGAACACCACGCCCTTGCCGCCGTCGATGTTTTCGGCCCATATGCGTCCGTGGTGCATGTTGACATACTCTCTCGACAGCGAAAGGCCGATGCCCGTGCCGGCATAGGCGTTGTCGTCAGACGTCTTGTTGCTTGCCTGCGAGAAGCGCTCGAATATCACCTCAAGCTGCGACTTTGGTATGCCCACTCCGTCGTCTTCAACCCTTATCGTACACATGTGCCTGTCGTAGTCGTGCTCGAGCGCTATGCATATCTTGCCTCCCTCGCCGGTGTACTTGAAGGCGTTGCTCAGCAGGTTGTTGAGCACTATGGCTATCTTTTCGGCGTCGCACCATGCCGTAACGTGTTCTTCAGCCTTGTCGAACACGAAGGCTATGTCGCGCTCTTCGGCATGCATTCTGAACTCCTGCATGAGCTGCTCTATCATGCTGTTGAGGTCGACATACGACACGTGCATCTTCATCTTGCCGTTCTGAATCTTGCGGAAGTCGAGTATCTGGTTTACCAGCTGCAGCATCTTGCGCGCGTTGCGGTCGATGAGGCTAATATACTCCTTGCCCGTAGGGCTCAGCTTCTCGGTGTTCTTCAGTTCCTCTATCGGGCCCTTTATGAGCGACAGCGGCGTGCGCAGCTCATGGCTGACGTTGGTGAAGAAGCGTATCTTCAGTTCGGCCAGGCGGTCGTTGATATACACCTCGTTGCGCATCTTTATCATGTACATCACGAGACGCAGCGCACCGTAGAGAGCCAGCAGCGCCAGCAGGGTGTATATGGTGTAAGCCCACCATGTGGCCCACCACGGCGGACTGATGATTATCTCGATGACGCGTTCGGGCGAGTTGTTGTCGTTGACCTTAACCCTGAACTTATAGTGGCCCGGCGGCACGTTGGCATACGAGGCTATGCGGTTGGTGCCGCTGTTGTGCCATTCGTCTTCGTATCCGTCGAGTATGTAGGTGTAGGGTATAAGGCTGTTGTCGGCGTAGTAGGGGGCTGAGAACTCAATGGTGAATGTCGACTGGTCGTGGTCGAGCACAATCTTGTCGGCATACTTCAGCGAGCCTTCGAATATCGGCGGGTTGAAGTCCCACAGCTCGCGGTTGACCACCTTGAAGTTGGTTATGAAGGTGGGGTATCGGGCGTCGTTGTCGTTTCTTACTGCCTCAGGGTCGAACGACAGCAGGCCCTGGCGGCTGCCTATCAGAATGGTGCCGTTGTGCAGGCATATCGATGTGTTGTCCTCGATGTTCACCTCGGGGAAGCCTGCAAACCTATCGTAGCTCTTCAGGTAAGACGAGCCCTGCTTCATGCTTGCCAGTCCGTTCTCGGTGCATATCCACAGGCAGTGGCTCTTGTCCTCGACGATAGACGATATGACGTCGCCGCCCTGCTTCTCGTTTATCATGTATGTCTTCAGCACGGGCTGGCGGTTCTTCTCGTCGTAATATTCTATCTTGTTGAGGCCGCTGCCGAATATGCCCATCCAGATATATCCCTTGTGGTCTTTATACATCGTGAAGATGTCGTTGTCGGTTATTCCCGACTTGTGGCTTTCGCGGTAGGTCTCAAACTTTATGTCAGACGGCTTGCTGAACTTTCCGTCGAACGACATCAGTCCGTCCGTTGTGCCCACCCACATGCGTCCGTTGCGGTCTTCAGTTATGGAGCGCACGTCGGTGTATAGCTCGTAGCGCGGATACTGCCTGAACCCGTTGCGCTTGTTTCTGAATATTATTCTGCCGCCGCGTTCCTCTATGAGGTTCAGTCCGCCGTAGAAGGTGCACACCCATATGCGCCCGCGGCTGTCCTGATAGGTGTAATACACGCGGTTGCTGCTCAGCGAGTTGCGGTCGCCCCGCTTGTTGGTATACCGTGTTATGCGCAGTCCCTGCGGCGCCATGGCGTCGGGTGTGGCCTTTATCAGTCCGGCGCCCTTGGTCGAGAACCAGTAGTTGCCCTTTTTGTCTTCCATTATGTGGTAGACTGGGCCTATCTCGTTGTTGCCGAACTTTCGCTTTATGTTCCTGGTCTTCAGGTCCATGCAGAACAGCTCGCCCTTGCGCGTGCCTATCCAGAGGTCGCCGTTGCGTGCCTGATATACGGCGCGTATGCCGTTGTTGTCGCTGTCGTTGTCGGTTATGAGCATCTGCGGGAACATAAACCTGAAGTTGTATCGCGGGAAGCACACCTTGTAGACACCGCTGCTGGTGGACGACAGCCACAGGATGCCGTTTGCGTCGATGTCTATGTCAAAGAAGTGAGGCTCCGACGTGTAGTTGCTGAAGTCTTTCTGCCGGTTGATGTTCTGCACCATCCTTGTCTGATGGTTGTAGCGCCACACCTCTCCGTTGCGCATCAGTATGAACAGGCCGTTGGCACCAGTGTCTCTGAACTTCATCTCGGCAAACAGGCTGTCTGTGGGCATGGTGAACGTCTGCGACGTGGCTGTCTTGGGGTCGTGGCATATAAGCAGGCCCCTGCCGGAGCACAGCCACAGCTTGTTATATTTGTCGGTGAACGACTGCGTGATGCCCGATGCCTGCGATGTTATGAGCCTCGGTGCCGAGCCTCTGGCAAAGGAGTAGAGCCCGTCTTTCGTGGTGAAGTACACCTTGCCGTCGATGATGTTTATGCTCGACACGGCAGACTGCATCCCCCTGAAGGCATATTGGTCGGTGTGACCGTTGGCGGTGTTGATGATATACAGGATGCCGCGTGCTGTTCCGATGCACAGATACTGCTTCTTTTTCTTGAAGCATGTTATGTCTCTGTCCTTTATCCTGCCCAGCAGCGGGGCGCTGTTTTTCTTCGTAACGATGTTGAGCACCAGGCTCCTGCTTATCCAGTAGACATAGCGGCTGTTTTCGCCCAGGATGTTGGTCTTCAGTTTCATTGTGGCAGGGTCGATGTGGCGCCGCGAGTCGAATATCTTTCTCACCTCAATCTTCTTCTCCTCGTTGACGTATGCCTCAAACACGTCCTTGTTGCGCGTCAGCAGCATTATGTGGCCGTTGTCCATGGCCTGTATCTTTATCACCTGCACGTTGCGCGACTGCTTTTTCAGCTCGTTGTATATGTCGTGGTAGGTTTCGTCATACTTGTTGAACATATACAGATGGTTGTCCGTGTTGCGTATCCACAGATATCCGTTCTTGTCGCCTATGATGTTGCGCACCTTGCGCGGCGGCATGTCCGACCTGTGGTTGGTGCGTGTTATGAAGGGCGTGAACGTAGTGCCGTCGAACGAGCACAGGCCGTGCCATGTGCCGAACCACACAAAGCCGTCGCCGTCTTTCTGCGCGCAGTACACCGTGTTGCTTGGCAGTCCGCTCTCCTTGGTGTAGTGCTCCACTATCATGTCGGGCTGGGCCACGGCGACAGCGGGTAATAACGTTATCAGCAATATAAGGCGCAACAGGGATTTCATCTTTATATGGTGTTAATTTTTTTGATTCTGTAAGTTGTTTAGAGATTAACAAAATGTAAGGTGATAGTCAGCCGGCGCCGTGATGCAGGCATCCGTGTCCAATGGCGTCAGACTGCCGTATATAGCTCGTATAAACTTGTCTTGCAAAGATAATAACAAAAAAACATCTGTGCAAGAATTAAGTGATGAAAATGTCTGTGTGTCAGATTATTGGTGAGCAGCGTAAATTCTGTGGCTATTGTTTTTCAGTCTTGTCGTGCCGGTTCTGTTTGCCTTTTCTGCAGCGGCCCCACGGCTCCGTCTGCCTCATGTCATTCCGGCTTATTTCTGCTGTCATGCCCGCGGCATGTTGGCATTCAGCATCAGTTGCAGGCAGCGTATAGGTATCCGTAGGGAATCTTTGAGTTTCTTTTCACAGAAGCTCTTTTGATGAGTTATATCCTACATGTTGTTATGGACTGTTTTTGCTCTATTAAAACTGTCGATGCAAAGCAGATTGTTCTTTCCGCAAAACCATTGTGACACATGCATTCTGTCCATAGCCAGTGACACGGCCAGACTACCTGCAATAATGATTGCTACGGCTATGATAAAAAACAAAATGCCTGTTGGATCGAATTTGAATATCTTTACAAGAGGTTTTGTAAGAATTGTGAACATTGGTGAAAATAATAATATGGATAATGTATTTTGACCAATGAAGTGGCTAAGTGTTTTTATTTTGTCAGGCAGATGTCCATATGCTGATAGCGAAAGGCATATTATGAGATATGTCATGGCCACGCCTTTTAATGTGTATTTATACAGATTGTCAGGGGTAGCGCACAGCAGCAGAAACGGTATTACTGCCAATACAGACGGCCGGAAAAAAGAAGTGAACATTATGCCGCTTTGCCTTATTGCCGCACCGGCAAGAAAGTATATAGCATTTTCCATTGCCATTATATGCAGTATATCAGACAACAGCCAAAAACTTATTCCGAGAACAATCAGCAGCGACACCGTGTTAATTCTTTGCTTTAATGTGTTAACGGCGTAATATGCGATATAACAGACAATTAAGGTATGCAGATACCAATACGGACCGAGAGGATGCAGCAGCAGCTTTTCGGCAAAAATGCTGGGTGTGAGTTGGCTTATATGTTCACGTATGGGAAGTATTGATGCCATTATAATATAGCCTGATTCCATTATTGCGTAAGGAACGGCGAGCCCTTTTATATGTCTTGCCAGTTTGGTCAAGGGCTTGTTCATATTGGCCAAGTATCCGGAAATAAGCAAGAATACAGGCATTACAAATGTCAGGATGACAGCTTTGGCATAAGGAAATTTCTCCTCGAAATACACCAGGTGCATCAGAAGCATTAATATTATGAATATGCTTTTCAAATAGTCTAATTGTTGTATACGGTTTTGCATTTTTCGAGTGATATATAGAATATTTAAGGTTTAATATGTTGTTTCATTGTTTTCATTCGTGTTGTTTGGTGTTAATGTTAATTTATATACAAAATTAGGCGTTTTATAGTTACGATATGTGTTTTTTTGTTAAATTATACAAAATGGTGTATTGGCTTGAATAATGATAAAACTTTAGCCAATAGTTATAGAATTTTATATTATTATGCGTATTTTAATTATGTAGTATGTTATAATTTGTTTTTTTGTTTCTTGTCTTTTAATTGTTTTACGTCGTTTTCTTTTTTAATGGCATGTACCGATGGGATGATGATCTTGGGCACGTTTATTGCCTATTGAGAACTTGGCAGACAGAAAACTTTTTGATTTTGACGCTCTCAGAATGGCCTCCGTCAGCGCAGACACGGCTTTCGGACGGAAAAATGCTGAAATTTTCATGATTTTGTTAAGTTGTTGATATAGCGTGATTTATGCCGATAGAGATGTCAGAGCGTGAATGTTAAAAAATATAACTCGGCCACTTACGGGTGAAAAACAATAGGTTTTTGTCTCGTAAGTCATAGACTTGTGCCTCTAAAAAGCCTGATTATGGGCATTAAAACCATTGGTTTTGGGGTGTCAGACGGTGTTAACTGTAAACCAAAGTTAAATTATGAAAGCTTGATGGTCTGTTTCTTTAACATCCGTTATAAGTCTGTTTTCTATTTTAAAGAAAACTCTGTACATGAAAAATGTAAAGACTTTTCTTCTGTGGAGCTGGCGTTTCTGCTCCGTTTCGCTGTCATCAGTCTGGCTTGTGCAGACGAAATACCCCGCTGCACATGCACCATTGTTGCATGGCTGTTGCGGCAGATGCTGTGTGTAGCGGGGTAGGGCATGGTTGCGGCCGATAATTGCGGCCGTTAGTGTCAGTTGAATATCTTGACGCCTATGAACAGCGTGCGCGGCTGAGTGGGGCCGTAGAAATATTTCGAGTCGCGGTCGGCACCCTTGTCAAGGTCTTTCTGGAATGCGTTGAATATGTTGTTAACGCCGCCGTTGAACTGCAGTTTCAGATGGTCGTTCAGCACGAAGGTGTAGTTGAGCTTCAGGTTCAGGTCCATGAAGTCGGGCGTCTTCTCCATTCTGTCTTTCTCTATGTATCCCGCGAAGTGGGGCACGAGCATGCTGCCCGTGTAGACACCCGACACAGAGAAATCGAAGTTCTTGAGCGGAGCCGACGTGAAGGTGAAGTAGCCGTAGCAGTCGGGCGTGCGCGTCATGCGCTTTGTTGGCGCCACGTCGGGGTCGCTGCTCCATGCCAGCGCCTCGGTGTAGCGGCTCTGCTGCACGGTGAAGCCCAGCTGCAGCTGCGCCTCCTTGCCGTGGGCTATCTTATAGTCGATGTTGGCTCCGTAGACTCTTGCCCCGTGGCCGTTGCGGCGCTCCTGTATTTTGGTGCCCGTGGTCTCGTCGAATCCTGTCTCTTCGAGATAGAACACGTCGTTGAGCATGGTGTAGAAGCCCTCTATGAGCAGGTTTGAGCTGAAGTGTCCCAGATTGAAAGCCCAGTCGACCGAGCCGCTGAAGCTGTTTGAGCGTTCGGGCTTCAGTCCGTCTGCCAGCTTTATCATCATTGCCTCGCCGCCCACGGCAGCCACGTGCAGGTCTTCGTCGTAAGCCTGCGGCGCCCTGAATCCGGTAGACCATGTGAGCCGTCCCTGCAGCCTGTCGGTGGGTTTCCACAGCAGGTTGACGCGCGGACTGAATATCACGTTGTCCACAAGGTTGTGCTTGTCGAGCCTGAATCCGGCAAGCAGCGTCAGATATCTCATCTTCCATTCGTTCTGCAGGTACGCCCCGGCAATCCTCACATACTGTTTCAGGTCGCGGTCGTAGCCAGTCATCACGTCGTGAAGTCCGTTAAACTGATATTCAAAGCCTCCCGTCAGCGTGGCAGGCGAGAACAACAGACGGTCGAAGTTGCCCGAGTACATGGCTCCGCCCACTGCCGTAAGGTCGTCGGTAGTGCCGTAGGCGTTGGCGTCCATGCCCGCGCCGTAGTAGCTGTTGCGGTCGGTATGCTGCACCGAGCCGTACAGCGACAGCTTGTGCTTGTATTCGTCCATGAATATGTCGTAGGTCAGTCCGCCGCTGTTTATCACGTGGCGTGTCTGCTCGGTTATGTCGGTTTCGTGCGGCTGCAGGTCGAACTTATTGCCTCCGCGGCGGAATTCGTTTGTTGTGTGGTATTCAACGCTGAGGCGGCTGAACTGCGTGGGGCGGTAGTATCCCCTCAGTCCGAAGGTGTTCATGTTGAGCTTGCCCAGCTCGGAGAAGCCGTCGCCGTCGGCGTCATACGGGTTGCGGTTTCTGTAAGCCTGGTAGAAGGCCACGCCGTATGTGCGGTCCTTTGACACGAGCGAGGCGTTGGCGCCGAAATACTGCTCCCATGTCTTGCCGCCGAGGTTCGACATCGTTGAGTTGACTTGGAACGAGTTGTTTATCGGGTCCTTGGTTATTATGTTGATGGTGCCGCCCACGGCGTTGGCTCCAAACAGCGCCGAGCCTCCGCCGCGCACCACCTCTACGCGCTCGATCATGCTTACGGGTATCTGCTCCAGCCCGTACACGCCCGACAGCGCGCTCATAACGGGGCGGCTGTTGATGAGCAGCTGCGAGTAAGGACCCTCGAGACCGTTGATCCTTACCTGCGGAAAGCCGCAGTTCTGGCAGTTGTTCTCCACGCGCAGTCCTGACTGGTAGCTGAGCGACTTGGCAAGGTCGGTAGAGTTGACCGTCTCGAACAGCTTGCCGTTCATCACGTTCACCACCACCGGAGCCACCCTTCTGTTGGTCTCGTTTCTGTTGGCCGACACCACCACCTCGTCCATCATGATGTCCTCTTTCTCCATCACGAAGTGCAGGTCTACGGTATATTCGTTGCTCACCACAACGGTCTTGGTCTGCGAGGCATAGCCCATGAGCTGCACTTTCAGCGTGTATTTGCCTGCCGGCACATCCTTCAAACGGAAGTGGCCGTCGTCGCCCGTAACTGTGCCCATGCCGTTTTCCACAATCAGCACCGTGGCGTAGGCCAGGTTTTCCTCTGTTCCTTTCTCAATGACGTGTCCTGTTATGATGTTGCCCTCTTTCACCGTGCTGGGTTCAACGGGATGGGCCATCCCTGCCAACGGGCACAGCAGACCCGCCAGAAATAATAGTATTTGTTTCTTCATTTATTTCTTAAAAAATACGTAATATCCGGCCATGACGTCACGGCATGCCTGCGTCGTCACAGCATAAATAATAATGTTGAGATAAACCCTGATCGGTCATCGGGCCGCTTGGAGGTTATTAATGTCGTAGGATGTAACCTTCCGGCCGTATTTTCGCTTTCTTGTTGCCGTCATGCCGTCTGCTTTTTCGCAGGCAAAGTTCACCATGCCGGCAAAAAGTCATACGTCAGTCAGCCCAATGCAAAACAAAAATCCAACCGAATGCCAACGGCCGATTTCAGGATAAAATGATTTATGAAAATGAAGAAACGGGAGGCGCGCGCAGGTATATGCCCGAATTGTAGTCGGGCGTGGCGTGTGCCACTACATATTCGCTGTAGCTTGCGTGAATGAGTTTCACGTCGGGCGCCTCAATCCCGGCTGCAGGTCCGGCTTCGAGCGAATTAAAATGTGTGAGGTGATGCAGCACGAGCGTCTGCCCCGTAGGGTGGCTGTGCTTGTCTTTAAAGGGATGTGAGTGAACCACCATCACGCCGTTGACCACATGCACGTGGGCATACACCGAGATTATGGCATAATAAGCCATAAACACGGTAAGCAGCATGGCAGCGCATGCTCTTGTCAGCGTTTGTGAGCGTTGTGTCATATCCGGCGGCAAAGATACATATAAATTATGAAATAAGAAGATAAACGCAAAGAAATAAGAATTAATCTGCTGTCGGAATCGGAAAAGGTATTGTTTTTCTCTATGACCTATATATTTTTTCAGATTAACGGGCGGTAATACGAATAATTTTATAAATTTGCAGACATGATGTCGGCTGGCAACAATCGTAACATACTCAGGCCGATGCCTTAAATAAAATATGGAGAACTTATAAAAACTAATAAATTATGATGGAAACAATGCCAAAACCATTTGTCGCCATAACATATTACGCGTTATACATTCTTGGCGTATTGATACTTGTACCGGCCATTGTTTATGTAGCCGGCTGGATTTTTGAGAATTACGTACTCAACAACAACATGCCGATAGAGGATGTCATGCAGTTGGGCAGTATGGACAGCGCTACGCTGATTCTGAGCAATCTGTTTATCGCCGCACTCTTTATAAAGAGAAAATATGTGAAGCTGCCGTCTTTCGGTCAGCATGGCTCAGATAACTCTCCGGTATCAGTCTATCTGATGGCAATGCTGATGATGTTGGTCTCAATATTGCCGCTCAACATTTTTGTCTCGGCCCTAAACCTTAACGACTATAGCGAAGCCGTTGCAGCAGACGGACAGCTCTCTTTTGCAAGTATAATAGGCATCAGCATACTGGCTCCGCTGGCAGAAGAGATAGTGTTTCGCGGAGGTATAGAGGAAAAACTGCTCCAATGGAAGACAAATCCGTGGATAGGTATTCTGATTTCTGCCTTTATGTTCGCAATACTGCATTTCTATCCAAGCCTGATTATCGGCACGTTCATAAGCGGAATACTTTTAGGCTGGGTTTATTATAAAACGCGCAACGTAATGGTGTGCTTCGGCATGCACCTGGTAAACAATTCTGCATCATGCGTCATAGATTATATAAGCCCCGGCAGCAGTTTCTATGCCGACATAATGAACCAGACCAGATTCATCATTATCGCCATATTCTGCCTGCTGATATTGGTTGCCTTAATTAATAGATTCAGAAGAATGTCATAAAAAGTTTTTGGGCAGAAACACACCGCTTTTGCTTGATTTTTTGATGTTACAAATATAATGACAGTTTGATAACGCAATATAATGACAGGTGATATTCTTTTAATGTGAATATAATATGAAAAACAAAATAATTCTGTTGTTGTTTGGTCTGTTTGCGTTTGTGGCAGATGTCGTGGCTGCAGATACATCACGATATGTGGAGTTTGCCCGCACGTATGGCATAGTCCGTTACTTTTCGCCCAATCCATATACACAAGACTGGTCGGAAAGCGACTGGATGAAAGTGTGTGCGCTGCTTGCAGACAGGGCAGAGACGCAATCCCTGGAAACATTGTTCAAGCCGCTTGCCCCTACAATGTCGTTCACTGCTGTGCCTGTTTCGTCCTCGGGTGAAAATGACACATGCTCAGGTGGCCGTGCCATGTATTACAGCTATAGCGGTTCGGGCGAGCTCAATGTTCCTTTTTTTGCCAAGCTGCTTATGCCCGGACTTGCCGACTATATACCATATTACAAAAAACTCTCAACAGTTTCCGACAATACCGATACGGCAGCTGTGCCTTTGGCTTGCAGATATTACTCTTATCCAGTTAGCAAAGGGAAATACCTTAACGTACAGCATTCGCTGCCCGAAGAAAAGTTTGACGGCAAGGCAACACGACGTTTGCTTGCAGACGCAAAGGACTATTGGAAGAATCATCAGATTGACGATAAGGCTTTGTCAAAAAGAAGGCGATTCATTTTCGGACTGCTGTCGGACAAGGCGGTGAGAGTGGCTGATATAACAGTACGCTGGAATATAGTAAGACATTTTTATCCGTATTACGAAGAAGACAGTCTCGATTGGGACAACCAGTTGGAAAGATATCTGCAAAAAGCCGTTCAAATGGCAGGCGTAAATTCTTTTGAGTCGCTTGTGGAATGGTATGATACGCTTTGCCGCTTTATGAATCCGGTGAAGGACGGGCATATGTTTGTGCGTAGAGATATGAATGTTTCAGGTATCATGTCAACATATCTGCCCGAATTTTACGCTGAAGCCGAGACAAAAGCGGTGAACGACACGCTGCTTGTAAGGATAGGGACAGACGGCAAGCAACCGTGGCGCATACTCCATGCTGTCAACGGTCAACAGGCATCTGAGCGTTTGCAGTATTGCAGACAGATAACCAATGCCGCCACAGAAGCCCATCGCGACAAGATGGCTGTGGAAAAGATGCTGTCTTCAGCCGAATACGGCACGCCTTTTGTTATTCAGACTGTCAATGCTTCGGGACAGGCATATGAGGACACTCTATATGCACGGAGCCAGAATATTCCGAAGATGGAGAAGGAAAAACAGCCTGTAAAGAAATTAGAGAACGGAATATTGTATGTAGACGCCACGTCGCGCGAGCTGAACGAGAAACTGTTTATGTCGGCATTGACGCCCGATGTCAGAGGGTTGTGTTTCGACCTGCGCGGACTTCCCACTTATCAGTTTGAAGACATTCTGGCTCATCTGATTGCATCCGACGTAACGGCTCCGGCCACTGAAGTTCCGATAAACAATTTTCCATATCAGCAGAATATTACATGGCGTGTAAATAGTGAAACGCTAAAGGCTAAACAGCCGCATATAGCCCTGCCTGCAACATTCTTGTGCGATGGAGCAACAGTAAGCTGGGGAGAGACAATATTGATGATGGTGCGTAATTATAAGTTGGGCAAGATTGTGGGGCAGAACACCGCCGGCACAACGGGCGACATGACGCAGTTTTTGCTGCCCCTGTTTCCTTTCTCAATGACAGGGATGCTCATGCGCTGCATGGACGGTGAACAGCATCACGCAAGAGGCATTAAGCCCGACATCACAATTCCCGTTTATGCCACAGACTATATGAATGGCTGCGACAGAATATTGAACGTGGCACTGAAAATGGACGAATGAAGAGGATAAAGATATACGGACGGAATTTGAATTGCTGACGGCAATATAATTTATTGTATTATTTCGCTGTTTTGTTATTCCTGTCAGGAATTTTTATTACTTTTGTTCCTGCAAATAACATGGCCCTGAGAGGGGCGGTGTGCCGGCCTCATGGTTATGAGCCGGAGCAATGGGCGTGAGCCTGGCATAGGTATACGCCATGTAAACGAAAAGCTAGATAAGAACAATGTCAGCAGATAATTCATATAACGGTAAGATTTCTTTCGGTGAGAAGGTCGGCTATTCATTGGGCGACCTGGCTGCCAATCTGGTGTTTCAGATGATAATGATATATCAGCTGAAGTTTTACACCGACGTGTTCGGACTCAACGGAGCCATTGCAGGCTCGGTGCTGCTTGTGGCGCCTATGGTGAGTGCATTTGCCGACCCGATAGTGGGCATACTGACCGACCGCACAAGCACGCGCTGGGGCAAATATCGTCCGTGGATACTGGCATCGGCCCTGCCATTCTGCCTGTTCTACATCCTTGCCTTCCACAGGCCCGACATACAGGACAAGACGTTGCTGGCCGTTTATGCCGCCGTGTCGTATGTGCTCCTGCTGATGATGTATTCGTTCAACAACACGCCTTACGCCTCGCTCGGCGGAGTGATGACGGCCAACATAAAGGAGCGCACAAGCATCAACACGGTGAGGTTTGTGGCAAGCACCATAGCTCAGTTTGCCGTGCAGGGCTTTACGCTGCCGCTGATTGACCGCCTTGGCGGTTCGGATGCGAGTCGCGGATGGAGCCGCACCATTCTGCTGTTTGCCTTCATCGCCTTTATCTGTCTGCTCATAACATTCTTCACCACTAGAGAGCGCATAGCCCAGCCGCCGCAACAGAAGGCAAGCGTTAAGGAAGACGTAAAGGAAACCTTCGGCAACGTGTCGTGGCGCGTAATGTTTGTGCTGTGTCTTGCCGTATATACCTCACTGGCGATGTTCGGCTCGTCGATGAATTTCTATTTCCAAAGCTATCTCGACCAGCGCTCGCTCTATGAGTTTCTGCATAACTTCGGACTTGCCGATACGGAGCGTGAGGCTTATTCGGCAGGCTTCTCGCTGTTTAACATACTCAACGCCATAATGCAGTTTGTAGGTGTGGTGTTCCTTTCGGGATGGCTTGCCGGCAAGTTGGGCAAGAAGACAGTATATATAGTGTGCCTGTCGCTCACCGTATTGTTTCAGGCTCTGTTCTATCTGCCTTCGCCCGACGACGTTGTGCTTGTTTATCTGCTTTGCGTACTGAAAAGTCTGGCCTATGCCCCGACGATACCTCTTATGTGGGCAATGGTGGCAGATGTGGCCGATTATATGGAATATCTCAACCGCCGGCGCGCAACGGGCTTCTGCTTCTCGGGCATAATGTTTGCACTGAAGATGGGGCTCGGCTTCGGCGGAGCCTTGTCGGGCATACTGCTGTCGGCATTCGGCTACGTGTCGGGCGGCACAGCCATGCAGAGCAGCGGGGCTGTTGAGGGCATACGCCTCGTGTCGAGCATAGTGCCGGCAGTGGTGTTCGGCATAGCTTTGGCGTCGGTAGTGTTTTATCCCATAACAAAGCGTTTCAACGAGAAGATGCAGGCCGAACTGGCAAAGAGACGCAAAGCGGCAGAAGGGCAGGGCGAATGACCGTTTGCGGCAGTATATAAGAAACAAGAAAAGGAGAAAGGCTGAATATGAACGCTAAATATTATAATGTGGTGGCAGCTGTAATACGCAAGGACGGAAAATATTTCTGCGTGAAAAAGGGCCGCACAAAATACAGTTATACAAGCTACAAATACGAGTTTCCGGGCGGAAAGATTGAGCCCGGCGAAACGCCGCAGGAGGCTTTGAGACGCGAACTTGCCGAGGAACTTGATTATGACATATCTGTAGGCAACCTGATTGTGGCTGCCCGTCATGATTATCCCGACTTTTCGATAACGCTCAACGCATATCTCTGCGAGCCGCTGTCAGACGGGTTCGTTCTCTCCGAGCATGTAGACTATGTGTGGCTCGGCGCTAAAGAGCTGCGCTCAGTCGACTGGGCTGAGGCTGATCTTGCGGTGGTTAGATGTATTGAAGAGTCAGATTTGCGCTGAAAAGCTGTTGATACCGTCGGCCGTTTTGCCGTTGCTGCCAACCTTTTTTGTTATTATTCAGCTGCTTTCATGTGTAAGTATAAACTGTTGTTTCGGGGTAATCAGGTAGCTCCGCCAAATGTTTTTGCGTCATCATTTTGTGCCGAAAAGTCCTATATTGGCGGTTAATTAATTTGAGCAAATCATATTTTCTGTGAATTGTTTCATCTAATCAGTAAATTAGATACAGCTTTTTTATCTGATTATACGTATTTTTGCAAAAGAAAAACAACAGAAATATCGTTGCTGACGATAGTCTGTTAAAGGCGGACGCGCAAGAAATGCTCCGCAACTCTACTGACAACGAAAAAATAAATTATAAAAAGATTACATATTATGAAACTGATTGAGAACACCGAATTTGGCGGCGAACGCCCGTTGTTCGCGTCGCACGACCTGCACATCAACAATGTAACCATACGCGAAGGCGAGTCGGCCATAAAGGAATGCAGCAACATTGTGGCCACCAACTGCCGCTTTGAAGGTAACTATCCGTTCTGGCATGTCCACGGATTCACGATAGACAACTGCTATTTTGCCGTTGGCGGACGTTCTGCATTGTGGTATTCAGACCATCTGACGATGAAAAACACCGTGATAGACGCGCCGAAGATGTTCCGCGAGATGAACGACATCGACATCGAGAACGTTGAGATAAACGACGCCGACGAGATTTTCTGGCGCTGCAACCGCATCAACGTGAAGAACCTGAAGCTGCACGGCGGCACTTATCCTTTCATGTTCAGCAACGACATACGCATAGACGGCTTTGAGAGCGACAGCAAATACGTGTTCCAGTATGTAAAAAACGTAGAGATACACAACGCCAAGATAACCACCAAGGACGCCTTCTGGGAGGTGGAGAACGTTACTATCTACGACTCAGAGCTTAACGGCGAGTATCTTGGATGGCACTCGCGCAACCTGCGCCTTGTAAACTGCCATATCTCAGGCGAACAGCCGCTGTGCTATGCTCACGACCTGGTGTTGGAAAACTGCACGTTCGACAGTGAGTGCGACAGGGCCTTCGAGTATTCAACGCTCAACGCCGACATACGCGGAGCTATCACCAACATCAAGAATCCGACATCGGGCGTTATTGTGGCCGACTCAATAGGTTCGGTAACCATCGATGAGAACATCAAGGCACCAGCCAACTGCGAGATAAAGACCAGAGGCTGACATCATTGCTTATGGTGCTGACGTATATCGGGCAACGTGCCGGCCAAAGGGCTGGCGCGCTGCTTTCGGTCTGACAATTATTACTATTTACCAAACAAACTGCCTATGCCACAGCCACCCGGCAGCCTTGCGGTAGCTGCAGCTTATTTCCTCATATACGTTGTATGGGGCTCCACATATTATTTCATCGGGGTTTGTCTTCACGACTTTCCGCCGTTCGTGCTCGGCACGGTACGCTTCGCCGTGGCAGGTCTGGCCTTGCTTGCTGTATGCCGGTTGCGTGGCGAGCGGCTGTTGCGCCGTGGACTTATCTTTAAGTCGGCCGTGTGCGGCATCATTCTTCTGTTTGTCGATCAGGGCGTCATCATGTTTGCCCAGCGCTATGTCAGCAGCAGTCTTGTCGCAATAATGGCTTCGTCTACGGCTTTGTGGATAATGCTGCTCGATGTTCCGCAGTGGCGTCGCAATTTCAGAAGTGTCTCCACCGTAGCAGGCATCGTGCTTGGCTTTCTTGGTGTGGCCATGCTCTATCTCGAACAGCTCAACATGCAGCGCCCCGGCGGCAGTCATTATGAGTATGGCGTGCTTCTGCTTATAGGTGGATGCATATCGTGGGCATGCGGCACGCTCTATTCAAAATATCACATCCGCGGCAATGATGACGGCGGACTGTCGTCGTCGGCTTGGCAGATGCTCGGTGCGGGCGTCGTGTTTGCCTTGTGCGCAGGATTGTCGGGCGATTTCAGCAGTTTGCAGCTCTCCGCAGTATCAGCCGTTTCATGGCTTTCGTTGGCATATCTTATAGTATTCGGTTCAATGATGGCATACACGGCATACATCTGGTTGCTGCGTGTGCGTCCTGCCACCGAAGTTGCCACTCATGCTTACGTCAATCCCGTTGTTGCTGTAGTCATCGGTGCCGGCCTTGGTCATGAGGACGTAACGCTGATACAGCTCGCCGGTCTTGCCGTGATACTGATAAGCGTGATGATGGTGAACAGAAAGTAAATTGAGAATTGAGAGTTGAGAATGGAGAAACAAAGTTCAGCGTTAGCTAATTATGATTTGCCTTGTGAAAGTGAAGAGCAGGCGGGGAGCGCGATGCGTAATTAAAAATTAAAAAGTAAAAATTAAACAGCGCCATACGAAAGTGAACAGTGAAAAGTGAAGAGTGAAAAATCCAAATGTCTTGTGTCTATCCCTGGATAAGGATTCACAAAGCATATGGCTCTAACTCCTAGCCAACTTGTTGGCGATAACTCCTTTAACTCCTTTAACTCCAAATGACAATACCCCTCAAGGCATACGTCTTTTTTCGCTATGCTCAAGGAACTTCTCCTTAACTTCATAACTCCTTAACTCCTAAAAAATATATCCATGTCCAAAACCAACTATTCCCCAGTAAAGCCGTCGGAACGCTATGTCATTCTCGACGCACTTAGAGGCTTCGCCTTGCTTGGCATCTGCCTTGCCAATTATCCCGAGTTCTCGCTCTATACGTTTCAGCCGGCCGACGTTGTTGCGTCAATGCCTTCAGCCGGTGTGGACAGGATTGTGCGATTCTTGCAGTATGTGTTCATCGACGGTAAGTTTTACACCCTGTTCTCGCTGCTCTTCGGCATGGGCTTCTCGATAATAATAAGTCATGCCGAACAGAAAGGCAACGGAGCTTTCAGACTGTTCTATAGGCGCATGACCGTGTTGCTCGTCATAGGATTCCTACATCTTATGTTCATCTGGAGCGGCGACATACTTATGCTTTATGCCCTTATGGGAATGGTGCTGCCGTTGTTCAGAAACGTTAGCAACCGGAAGATGCTTTCGTGGGCTGCCTTCTTCCTTTTGCTGCCCGTGGCTGTCGACACACTGACACAGATCTTCGGCATAAGTCTCTCGGCTCCTGCCGTTGAGGCTCAATGGCATTACTGCCGCAAGTACGGCATAACAGAAGAAAACTTCGGCTATTGGCTGCGCGATGCCGACAGTTATGCTCAGGTGTTTCAGTTTCTTATTCAGGGAGCATTGGTGAGAGTGCAGGAGTTTGTCGATGGCAACCGCTATTTTAAGGTCCTCGGCCTGTTTCTGATAGGCTATTATATCGGGCGTCAGAAGATATATGCCGACCTTTCTGCCCACCGGCACTTGCTGCGCCGCGTGTCGGTTATAGGTTTCAGTGTCGGTCTTCCTTTGTCTGTTGTCTATGCATGGAGCGCCGTTGGCGGTCATCCTTTAGGCAACGCTGCCCACTCATTGCTTTACGCCGTCAGCGTCTATCCGCTAGGCTTCGCCTATATGTCGTCCCTCTGCCTGCTTTATCTTAGCAGCAGCCGTTCGGCGGTATGGCGCGCCCTTGCCGCTCCCGGCCGCATGGCTTTGACCAATTACATCTGTCAGTCTATAGCAGGCATGTTCCTTTTCTACGGCATAGGCTTCGGTCTTGGTGCCGGCGTGGGCCTTTCGCTTACAGAGATTATAGCTCTTGCCGTATTTGTCCTTCAGATGTTGCTAAGCCGTCTGTGGCTCCATTACTGCCAGTTCGGCCCCTTAGAGTGGATATGGCGCATGCTCAACTACGGCAAACCTCTTCAGCTGTTCAAACAGAAACAGAGAGGGTAGGGAAGGATATTTGTTGATGCTTTAGCCTAAATCGCGTTATGGTTTTGGCTGTATATATACAAAATAGATAAGACTATATGCAGCCTGACGACCTTTAAGTTTGCTGAGTGAAGCGGTTGGGGCCTGATAAAAATGAAAAACTTTACATGTCTGATGCGGCACGTTTGGCATATCGGCATGTAAAGTTTTTTGTTAGGTCATGCAGGCGCATACTTTGCCTGTCTGTGTCAGACCGTCATCTTTGTGTCTGGAAATCCGTGGCGGCTTTTGTGTTTATGAATATGTAATGAAACCTACAGACGACTCTTCTGGTCTTTTCCGGCTCCGGTTCCTTTGTATTTGCTCTTTGTGGCGTTGAATTTATAGCGCACGGTTACCGATATGTTGCGTGTGTCGAGCTTCTTTTTCATTCTTATTTCCCTTACGTCGCTTCTCAGCACCATGCCGCTGTTGGCCGTGCTGAACAGGTCGTTGCATTGCAGCTTGACGCTCCAGCGGTCGTTACAGAACGATTTATACAGTCCGAGGTCACACTGCCATGTGTCTTCCAGATACATATTCTCGGCATTACCCTCCGTGCGCCATGAAAAGTCAACGTTGAGCCATGCGTCCAGTGGCAGGTTTATGGCGTTGTTAAAGCGTATTATTCCTATCGGGTTATTCAGTTTTACGGTCTGTCCGCAGAATTTTATGTCGAAAAACTGTGCCCTGATGCCGGCCATCAGCACCGGATGATATATGCCGAACACGGGGGCGGCGTTGATCATTCCTGTCAGTTCGTTATACGATTTTGCGTTCTGCTTCTGCAGCAATGCAATCTCGGGATTGTCGCCGTATTGAGTATATACCGACATGATGTAGTCTGACACGTGCGCATAGTCAAGCATCACAGTCAGCCAGCGGTAATTGGCAAGCAGCGACACGTAGTCGCGGTACACAGGCTTTAGGTAAGGGTTGCCCGACTGATAAGTATATCGGTTGATATACTGCACGTTGCTGTTGAGCTGGCTGAAGGCCGGACGCGAAATCTTGCGCCCATAGTTGAGCCTTACCCTTACGTTGCTTAACGGGAACGACACCATGGCCGATGGGAATATGTTGTTGTATATGCGGCTCTGCTCGCTCATCTTCTTTCCGTTGTCGTAGTAGCGGCTGTCCATGTGCTCGTAGCGCAGGCCTATCATGGCCGTCACTTTTCCGAAGCGCTGCGAGAGTTCGGCAAATTCGGCTCCGTTGTCTTCGTGTATCTTGGTGTTGCTGTTGTCTATGAACGATTCCTGACTGGCATAAATGTCGGTGCGCCTTACGAAACTCCATTCTGTGCCCACCGTCAGCGAGCCGTTCCATAACGGACGCGACAGTGATGCCTTGGCTGCATAGAGGCGGCTGTCCACTCTGTTGTCGGTTGCAAACATGCGGTTGTCAGCGTTTGTTGCCGTTTCGTTCACCTGCTGATATTTGTCCTGATTGCTCCACATGGCATCAGCGTTAATGTCCAGTTGCCATTTGCCAAACTTTCCGTTATAATATCCCGAAAGCAGGTGCTGCCTATTGTAAACGTCGGTAGTGTCGGTGTTGTTAAGTTCGTTCTCCAGAATTTCGTTTACCGACATTGATGTATAAGAGCCGTTGCGTGTCTCTGTAGGACGGAACGAAAAGTCGTATATAAGTCCTGCCGAGTGGCGTTCGTTGAAGGTGTAGTTCATGCCCAGCCTTCCGGTATACATTTGCGAACTGTTGAATCGTCTTGTGGCTGTCGACTGCTGTATCGTGCTGCTTGCGTAGGTGTTTTGCGCCATTGTGTTGTTCTGTCTGTCGCGATTGTTGTCGTATTCAAGCATGCCGAAAAGGTCGAAACCGCCGTTGCGGTAGTTCACGTTCACTTCCTCAAGTCCGTACACATAGTGAGCTGTGCCGGCCATCGTGCGGCTTTCAAGTCCGAAGCCTTCGCCTGCAGGCTTCAATGTCTTAATGCGTATCACGGCATTTACCGAAGCGTCGTAGCGTGCTCCCGGCGACGTTACCACCTCGATGTCTTTTATCGTCTCCGATGACAGCTGGTCCAGTTCCGAGGCGTTGCGCATCTGTCGTCCGTTGATGTATATCAGCGGTGTGCCCTTGCCCAGCACCTCTATGCTCTCGCCGTTTTTTATTACGCCGGGCACGCGCCCTAGCACATCGTTGGCCGTTCCTGCATGCGCCAGTGCGCTGTTTTCTATCGTTGTAACCAGTGCGTCGTCTTTAATCTTTGTTCTCGGTCTTGTGGCCGACACCACCACCTCACCCAGTGCTACGCTCGATGGTGTAAGCCTTATTGTGCCTATGTTGCCCGGTGCAGCGTCAACATAAGTGTCGCCATATCCCAGACAGCTCACCTTCAGCAGGCCGGGCTGTTCGGCCTTAATTGCAAATCGTCCGTCAATGTCTGTAATGGCTCCTGTGATATACGTAGAATCCTTGGCGTCGAGGAGCACTATCGTTGCAAATTCTACGGGTCTTTGCTGGTTGTCGGTCACGGTTCCTGATATGTCCTGCGCTTCAGAGCAGACAGCCAGTCCTAATAGTGCGCACAGCAGTGTTATTCTGTTCAGCGTCTCGCGTGAAATAAGTTTGCGCCTTGCGGCGGCCATGCATGTTTTCATGTCTTATTATATGTAATTTAGATAAATAATAGGTTATTTTCTGTAACTTCAGAAGGAAGAAACAATGATATGAAAAGGTCCGGGCCGTAGGTGTTTAGACAATAAAAAAAACGTGGACCATTAACTTCGTCTACGCCCTATCTAGGTATCGCCAAACACCATGCACACGCATATACGAGCAACAAGCCCACGCCATGAGACGCGAGCATTAACTCCTAAACTCTTGTGTGCTTCTTAAAATTTGGCGATTTCAGATAGCAAGAATCTAAGCTAACGCTTCTTTTATCTATAATATGTCTTTTTATTCCGTTTTTTTATACCATAGGCATCTGTCATTAATGTTTTATGCCCCAAAATTAATAAGATTTTTTTAATCATGCCCCAAAAGATTAAAAAATTATTGTGCCTCAGTCTGTCATTTGTCTTCTGGCATACCAGTTTCTTTGCTTCTTATTTTGTCGTGTTGTCATCAGCTTTTATCTATACTCCCGGCCGTTTTGACGTTGTCTGGTTGTTTAATTTCTGCGCCGTCTTTGGCATATCAGATTTTAAGTGCTGAAAATTGAAAGGAAAACACGTGCTTATGGTTAAAGGATAAGCAGGAAAAATGTTTTTGTAAGCAAATGTGTAAGCAAATAACAGCGTTTAGGTTTTAAATCATTAACCTATCGTTTGCGCATCGTAAGTGGGCCACTTTTTAACCGAAAGTGGCCCGTTTTTTATTCGTTACCGAGCCACTAATTTTAGTCAATTGCGGTGTACTGGACATACTTTTTATTGGAGGAGATTGACAACTTATTTAGTACGCCATCTTCCTGCCGCCAATAGTAAGACTGATAAAGTCATGCATTCGGTAACCATTCTTCACTAAATCACTATGTTAGTTAATACATTGAAATATTGACAGAGTTAAATGTGGAATTAAGTTTAATCATTATATTTTGTCTTTTTAAGTTAACAAAATGTAATCTAAGCCTATATTTAAATCGTAATGTTGTATATTTGCAATAAAATTTGAGTAACACATTAATAAATGTGCGTTTAAGGATAATATTTTTTAGTATAAAAAGATTGTTTATTTTTTAATTTTTGATTTTAATGAAAAGATTTTTAGCTTCAATCGCTATTCTTCTAGCGTCGGTGTGGACTGTTTCAGCCCAACAGCTGTATTTTCCGACTAATACAGCCATTCAGCAGAAGGGTGACTACAATTATGTTTACAAGTCTATAACCAAAAATGATTATCCGATGGGATGCATGGCAACGGCTATGACCATTATAATGGATTACCATAAGTCACCAACAAAATATGATTATAATACAGTTACGGGTGATAATGGCCTTGCCCAACTTATGTATGATGCGGCACAAAGCATAAATACACAATATGGGGAGAATGAAAGTTCAGCAGCATTATCTGAAGTTGCTGTTCAATTGGTTAATTCTTTTGAGTTTGACAGAAACAGTGTTAAGTATTATCTTAAAGCCAGTAGTGGTATGACTGATGAAGAATGGGTGGCTCTGATAGTACGTAACATAAATAATGGAATGCCTGTAATATATAGTGCCGGGACTGAGCCTACTTCTACCGATACTTCAGAATCTGAATCTGGTTTTAGCGTAGGAACTATAAGGCATGCATTTGTAATTGACGGTATTAAAAGGGACGTAAATACCACATATGGTTATAAGTTTCATATTAATGGTGGACAAGGCGCTGATATAGCGGGTAATTCTCAATGGGTTGATGACATTTTCAGTGTAACAATAGGAAATAAAACTTATGGTGATACTCCTGAAATGGTATGTGGCATTCGTACGGAAGAGCAAGCTCGTGCAGATGTATCATCACTCAAACTAGTGTCTAATGAAGGCTCTCGTGGTTTGTCGATGTCTGTAAATAATATTGTTTCAGGACAGCCTTTTGATGTAACGGCTTCAGCTCTACAGAATTGGGATTTGGATGGTAAGCCGTTTTCTGGTTACATTTTTCCAGTATTAGTACGTACAGACGATAGTGGGAAGATTATAATTACACAGCCAGATAACACATTAGAAATAGCAAAGCAGTATAACAGTGCTGATGGATTTTCATATCGCAGAATATTAAATTCATTGCTTATTTCGGGAGTAAAGTTTACTGCATCGTCAGATATCGACTTGAGTAATTATTCTTTACGTTTGGCAACAGCAGATAATTTAAATACAGGTGAACGTGCCTTAAACATCAGGCTCGTCGAAGCACTTGCAGGTGAGAGCAGTGATCTTATTACATCTATACCGGCAGTTAGTGCAGGTGTCGTAAAAGTTAAGTTTGAAGTTGCTCAAACAGGTGGCGTTGATTTGCTGCAGCGTGTCATTACGAGTACAAGCCTCACATATGAGAGTATCAATGGACAGGAACTTGAACTCGCATATGGCACCCCATTCCTGTTCTTTGCTAAACGTACATCGTCAGCAGTTTCAGACAATGAAGTAATACTTACTGTTAATGGTAAGAAGTATCTTATGAAAGACTATTTTGCCAGCAAGAATTTCGCTAATCTTTTTGATGGAGCATTCTATATTACTCCTACTGAAACAATGACCATTCAAGCGCAGATTATAGACAAAACAAAGCTTGAAAGTGTAAACGTAGATTTAACAGGAATGGCAGGGTATTTGTCTGATGTTATAAATAACAAAAATGTTAATCCATGTAATATCGGAGAGCTTACTGTAATAGGAGACATGAATGCGGATGATTTCTATTATATTCGAGACAACATGCCCATGCTTGAAACACTTAATTTATCTGAAGTCAACATTGTGGCGAGCGGAAGTCACCCTGCAAATGCGGTTCCAGAAGCGGCTTTCTATAAAGAAATTTATAATAGCGATGGATATACACTTGCACTAAAAACAGTATATCTGCCAAACAGTTGTACTATTATAGGTGCTAATGCTTTTATGTATTGTTCAAAGTTGGAAGAAGTACATATTCCGAAAAATGTTAGTAATATAAACTACAATGCATTTTTCAGTTGTAGAAGTTTGCACGATGTTTATGTCTATAATCCGGTACCATATTATATTAATTGGTGCGTATTTAAGAATATAAGTGATAATTCTACTTTACATGTGCCTTATGGAGTTAAAGATCTCTATGTTGGCTCAGATAATGCCAATAAGTTGCCTGGTACAATTTATTCAATCAACGAATGGTACAATCGTTGGCATGACGGAAGTTCACAAGGGACGTGTAAAGAGATGGGGAAAGAGGCTGAAGGCCAAATGAAGGTGCAGCTGATGCGTACTAGTTTTGTTACATTCCGTGAAGGAGGAAAAAAGCCTGGATCGGCAATCTGGTCTAGTGATACATACGAAGTATTACCAACCATTTCTTCTCCAGTATCATATACGATGTGGAAATTGCGTGCCTTGGTATCATATGCAGAAAACGGACAAAATAAAGAAGAATATGTATATGGGACAGCAAATAATGCAAATTATACATTCAATCTGACTCAGAAACTTAATGAACTGAAAACAAGAGGCATTAATGATGTTAATGTTAAAATGGATATATACCTCAATGTTACAGAAGCTGTTGAAGAAAGGGTAAAAAAAAGACAGAACTATTTTTATCCGTATATCTATGATGGAATGGAAGTAACGTTGATAGGAGGTTGGACAAATAGTGACGGTGATGATAAACTTGACCTTCACAATTTCTATTTCGGACTGCGCAGTGGCTATGCAACCAATTTGCCTAAGGCAAAGGCTATAATAACTCTTGATAATGCACGTATCGGTTCAATACAGACTGGTACTGTTGATATGGATATTGTGCTTAAGAACAATAATGAGATGGCCGGTCTATACTATTCTAAGTTCGAGTCTTTCCTCATTGATAATGGTCATACAGTATCGATACAAGGTAATGGTACTTTGACACTGGCAAATGATAGTTATGATGGAAACGACGGACCTCGTGCGTACTCAACTGCAGGTGGTGTGTTAAACTTCCAGCATGGCATTACTGTTAGCAATCTGGAGAATATGACATTTGAGAATATTAAGGTTACATATACTAGAACTTTTGATAGGGTGATAAAAAATTCTGCAGGAACTTCTGGATATGGTTGGGAAACGTTGGCTCTACCATTTAATGTACTTCGTATTGAGAATGCAAACGGACGCCAGATGTCATGGGCTACATCAACAAAAACTGGTGATTTCTGGTTGGGTGAGATGACAGACAATGCTCAACAGCTTACATTCTCTTCAAATGTGGAATCAATTGAGGCTGGTCATAGTTACATAATTTCCGTACCGGATGAAGGTAAGAACAGTCTTATTGGTATTCCTCTGACTTTTGTTGGACCTACATTGGTTAATGGCGAAAAATTGGTGGATAAAGGAGATTTTGCTACTCCTAATTATAATAATGGAGGATTGAATGTTGACATGACGCCATATCCCTATGCTTTAGAACTTCCATCTATATATTATGTCATGAATCGTGACGGAAGTTCTTTTTATAAGTGGGACACTGCAAGTACAGAAGATGCCAATCTTGTAACACTTCGTCAGTTTGAAGCATACTTTGAACCAAAAGACATTGTTTCAACCATGTTTAAGTCTTTTTCTTTAAAAGGTGACGTGATGAAGGATGAGACTACAGTAATTACCGGCGTCGCTGATGGTAAAAATGATGGTTATAAGGTAAATTCTGACAAAGGATTAATTGTTGTCGAATCAGAAGCACCGCGCAAGATAAACATATCTACAGTTGACGGACGTTCATACTCATATAATGTCAGTCAAGGTACAACAAAGATAAGCATGCCGGCAGGTGTTTACATCGTAGGAGGAATTAAAGTATTGGTTAAATAATAAAATGTAATTAAATATGAATAAATTGAAATATATTAAACCTACAATTGAGGTTGTAGACATTAAAGGTAGTATAAGTATATTAGCCGAATCAAATCCGTCTGGAAACCCTGATTTTGATGATGATTATACAGGTGTTGGTTCAGATGATAATCCTTTTCCCGGTTTTGAAAAAAACAACGCAAGCAGTATTTGGGATTAATGCGCCTATATTATTGGTGGTATAAGATTCTCTTTATTAAGCGGAAAGCGGGATGGCTTCAATAACTAGTCGTCCCTTTAAAAAAAAACATTTTTGCGAGATATTGTTCTGACACAGTATCTCGCATATTTTTTGAAGCATGCACCAAATAGCTTTCATGGCTCTTTTGAAGTTATAGACCGCTGCAGCCAGAAGCACGTTCACTGTATCTCCCGTCACACCCTTATAAAAGTTGTGGCCTAATCGGTAATCTGACTTCAAGTGACCTATTGTCGGTTCTATACCTGCACGCTTGCAGAAGAGTTTATTTTTTATGTTTCTGATAACGGCTGTCTGATTTCTTGGAAACATCGGGAATTATAATCTTCGTCCCGTTAATTTCCTTCTAGCCTCAGTATCCCCTGTCACCTGCCAGCACTTTGATTTTTTGCCCGGTTAACCGTTCTACCTGTTCCGTGGAAGTCCCGATGCTGTGACCGTCATATTCATTGCGGAAGGACATGGCGCCAAGAATAATGCCTGTGACAGAACGTATGATGAGAACCTTTTTTATTATCTTCCTATGCAACTTTGCATCCATGGGGTAAGTGACATCCTTTTCATGAACCATAGAATCAATAAAGGCCGTATCATGATGCAGGTCTTCATCATTCTCGTTATTCACACGGATGCTTCCGAAAGTTAAGTTCAATTCCACTTCACCGATACGCTTGCGGAAATGAACCTGTTCTGAAGAGGTACATGGGACAGACGGTGTGAACTCCTGCATCCTACAAAAATACTGATAATAAGCGTTTTCACACCATAGTTCTACCAAAGACTCATCTGACAGATTACGAAGGTGCTTCAGAATTAGCATACCACACATTAAACGGATTGGCTTGCCGGGACGGCCGTTGGACTGACAATACAAAGGTTGAAAACCTGTTTCAAATTTTTCACAATCTATTTTGTCCGCCAACTGGTAAAGTGGGTGCTACTGGTTCAGTATGTCAGACAGGTTGCTGAATAAGGAAGGGCAGTTCTTTAAGCATTTATTGGTGCTTAAAGAATAAATTATATGCAAATATTTTATTGTTGATATACGGTTATTTGCATGAAAAACGAGAAAAATGATATGTGACAGATATTCCATATAATAAGTTAGGAAATGGTAAACATATTTTAATTTGACTGAGAAATCTTAAAAATGTTGTTAAATTTATTAAGCCTATTTTGGATAGTAAAAATAACTGCCGTATAATTTGCAATATGAAAACAAAACGAACAAGATATGGCGGAACAATATTTACAAAATAAACGAGAAAATGTTTCGATAGGATGCTATAGGAAACCAGATGACATTTGGACCTCAGGATATGCATTAAAGAATGAAAAAGCAGATAATTTCTAAGGGACGTTGTCTGTAGTAGCACAAAAATCAAGTATGAGAAACTATTGGCTTACTTTTTGCTGGTGATGAAAATGGTGCCAACAAAGATCCGACAATAAAAACTGAAACTTGAAACACCCCTATTTTGACATAAATATGTTTAACTTAAAAAGCATTGCCAATGAAACATAGACAAAAAACTACAAAGACAAAGGCTGCAACAGCAAAGGTGCTGACATTGCCTGACCTGTATGACATGTATGATGAATGTAATTTCAGATTCTTCGGTGGAACTTTGCCGTGTCCTCAGCTGGATTTTATGCATAAGAAAGATCCTGTAGGTTCTTTTACATGTGACTATTATAATGACGTAATTCTATCTGCCTGTATCATGATAAGCGACAGGTATAAATATACAGATGCTCAACTACGGACGCTAATGACCCACGAGATGATACATTATTTCTTATACTATAATAATGTAAACCCGACGTGGAGTCATGGTAAGGAATTCAGGACCATTGCAAAATACATGAATGTTGTTTATGGACTGAATATAGATAAGTATACTGATACCTCAAACATGGAAATGATTCAGAAAGAATCTTTCTTTTCCAGACTATTCTCAAAACGGAAAGCATGACGTTGTAATCATCAGGTTATGACAGAATGGCATACACAAAGAATAAACAAATTGATTATAAATTATTATTAACTATAAAAACGAAAAGTTATGAAAAATATTAAAGCGACATCGGAGATTCTGAGCGTGTATAACAACATGCTGGCTAAGGCTGATAAACTGACAGACGAGAAATTGAGAGACGAAGCACTGGCTGAAGCAGAAAAATACAAAAACGGTTTCGACTGGTCAGATGTTATCTTTTATGAGGATGGTAAGGCAGGAGTAAAAAATGTATTGGGAGAAATTCTTGTTCCGGCTAAGTTTGACAAAATAGCATTCACATATTGCTATTTCGTGAAAAATATGCCTTATATTGTTATTAATCATGGCAACTTCGGAATGGTAAAATCTGACGGCTCCGGAGAAATGCTTGCTCCATGCGAATATCATGAGATTGCGCCGTTGATATATTATGGCTGCTTTATTGTAATGGCTGACGACTATTGGGGCTTGATAAATTCCGACGGACGGATTGTGGCTCCTGTTGAGCATGATGACATTCAGATACTTGAAGATCAGTTTGCTGTGTTTAGAAAAGATGGTAAGAAAGGACTTTATGCCTTTGAGAATGATGTATATGTAAGTCCTGAATATGATGACATAAAGCATGACGACATAGATGAGCCGATTAAATTTATCCGTGACGGAAAGACATTCTATATAGACACGGAAGGTAATGTCTACGACGACGCAGAATACAGCGAACACTTATTGCTCGGTGTTCAGAGTGATCCCGTATAAAGATTAAATTAAGATATAACGTTTTCGCATACATCGGTGCGAAGGCGTTATATCTACATATCTTTTCTCGTCAAGATATGTTCTCGTGTCTTCTTCAGCAAAAACATACAGGTACTATTTACAAACAAAAAATATTGAGAAAATGAGACATACATACAATTCAGAAACCGAATTAGCATCAAAGAGCAAGGGTAAGGCAACCCGCTTGAAGCCGATACCAAAGAAAGATATGACAATGATGAATTGTCTTGAAAGAATATTGGAGATTGTTGCAGGTGAGTCGTTAAGTGCGGCGTCAATAAAGAGAGCACAAAGGTATATTCAATATGTTGCCGAACGTCAGAAACTAAACAGTATGCAGACTGTGCTAATGGCTCTTTATATTAACTTCAGCAATGATCCGTGCATAACTCTTGCCGATATCGCAAGTGAACTTAAATGTAAAAATCTGAAGATATTGTGCTATCAGAAGGAGATTGACGAACTGGAGAAAAAACGTATTTTGCGTAAATCCGGCGCACATGGCCCGTTTGACGGTTATAAGATAAACGACGGCGTGATGGAAGCTTTGGTGGCAAATGAGCCGTATGTATGTAAACCGCGTAAGGCTTCTGATTTGTATGAACTGTTTTCGTTTGTATATAATTTGCTCAGTTTACGCAAGATGGAAGAAATTGACACGGAAGAACTTGTTGTTGAAATAAACGAGTTGTATGATGAAAATAAAGAAATATGTTTTGTCGATGGGCTCCGTAAGCTAATCTTGGAGGATGAATCTGTCCTCTTGTTGTCACAGATGGGAAGATGTCTTATGAACAGCAACATAAAAAATGTTGCGCTGGATAATTTTATTTATTTGTTTGACGAGGAGTCTGTACGCGCCCGTCAGTTAAGGGCATTGCAGAACGGAAGTCATGAACTGATGAAGCTTGGACTGATAGATTTTTCAATGAGCAATGGCTTTAAAGACCGCGGAACGTTCATGCTTACCGACAAGGCACGTAAAATTCTTCTTGACAACGTAAAGATTGCATGTTATGACGAGGTGAATGACGAACATACGGACATATTGAAGCCTGACGCGATTAATGAAAAGCAGATGATATTCGATAATACCGTCTCTGAGCAATATGACAGACTGTGCGGACTGCTTAGTGATAAGAATCTGAATACTGTTCGCCAAAGGCTTGAGGAGAAGAATATGAGCAGAGGATTTTCTATACTTTTCTATGGTGCGCCGGGAACAGGAAAGACTGAAGCTGTTAAGCAGATAGCAAGATGTACCGGGAGAGAGATTATGCAGATTAATATCTCACGGATGCGTTCTATGTGGGTTGGGCAAAGTGAAAAAAACATAAAGGCTGTTTTTGACAATTACAAAGAGATGTGCAAGCGTTCTGAGCGTATTCCGATTTTGCTTTTCAACGAAGCAGATGCCATTATCAGTTCTCGAATTGACAATGCAAAAAACTCTGTTGACAAAATGGAAAATTCTATTCAGAACATTATACTTCAGGAAATGGAGAATTTCGACGGCATACTCATTGCTACTACTAACCTTGTTAAAAATTTCGACAAGGCTTTTGAACGACGTTTCTTGTATAAAATAGAGTTTACAAAGCCAACAGAAAAGGCCAGAAAGAAATTATGGCAGACTATAATGACAACTATTGATGACAGTTCTGCTGCGTTTCTTGCAGGTAAGTATCAGTTCTCTGGAGGTCAGATCGAAAATGTGGCGCGTAAAGCTGTAGTCGATTCAATCCTGTATGGCGAAGATAATGTCAATCTTGCTAAGATTGAGGAATATTGTAAAAACGAGGTTATAGGAAAATCAAATAAGGTAAGAATAGGATTTTAGCTTTTTGCTTCGTGTCATAACCGGTTGGTAAGCAACAATGTTTTTTGTTCTTTATTTATATGTTGCTTCTGCCGGTTATTATTGTTGTTGCTTGTTTCCTCATGGCGTATTGTGGTGCGTCATGAGGACAACATATGAAAGTTCTGGGATTTAAAATATCCAACATTCAGATAGACTGTTTTTATATTGTCTGAAAAATTTATATATTTGCTTCTAATTAATATTTATGAATTGAAATTGGCTGGAAAAAATAATATGCAAAACACAGATATTATGTATCATGGCTCACATAACTATTTTACTGAGTTTGACTTGAAGCATGTCTTGGAGGGAAGCGGAAAGATTAAGTTCGGTTATGGTGTGTATGTCACTTCAAAATATAGTTCTGCTGCCCATTATTCAGGTCAAAAAGCACAGTCAGAAGGTGAAAACTTTGTCTATACCGTGGCAGTGCCTTCATTGGCGGATGATAATTACATAATGTTTAAGCAGCCTGTTAATGCAAAGATTGTTATGCGTACAGAAAATGTGCTTGGTGAGAAAATTCCTGATAAGGTTAAGGCTGACGGGAAATTATTCCGTAAATATCTGGCAAACACACTTACTGGGAATGATGACTTTATCGGAGAGAAAGCCGCTGCCGAGTTTTTGGATAACAAAATCGGTGTCGACTGTATTGTGTGGCCATATTCATGGCGAAATCCTTCTCTTGGTACAAATCGTGCGATTTTTAATGTCAACAAAATAGAGATAATAAGGATTGACCGGGTTTGTCTGGATGCAAGTAAACATCTTATACAAGACTCTGTCGTCCCGGTTTTTCAATTAAACAACGAAGTATAGCAGATATGAGTTTTTATAGCATAGCGCCATTCATAGAAAAATACTATCCACAGTATTATTCTATCAAAGATTATCCGAAAGAGCAATGTGTAACCATACATAAAGTTAAAGAAGAGTGGGGCATATTAAGTAACTTCGGACGGACTCCAATAGTAGTTAACGATGTTGAGTTTAAGTCTGCTGAGCAGCTCTTCCAGATGATGAAGTTTAAGGATAAGGATGTTTTGTTGGATATATATGGTGCCGGCAATCCGAAGATGAAAGCAAAGAAATGGGAGAGAGCTTACAGGCGCAGCGATTGGGGACAGATGATTGTTGACGCAATAAAGTTCTGTCTTCAATGTAAGTATGATCAAAATGCAGATTTCAGGGAAAAACTTAAAGATACCGGCAACAGATATATAGTTGAGGATCAGACAACGTTCCGTAAAAAGTATGCAGATACTTGGGGCGTAAAATTGGTTGATGACAAATATGTTGGTCCAAATCTTCAGGGACGTCTGCTTATGGAATTAAGGGACAACGGTAAGTTGACTTATAGTTTGCCTGACGACGCATTGGATTTTGTCAATTTACTGAAATAAATTGTGCCGGACGTTTTTATATTAAGCTGCTTTTTAGGTGGCTGTATTAGACATAATAATAAGCCCCGAGACATCATTGTCACGACTTTTTATGTGCTCAAATAATGATGTTTCGGGGCTTATTGTTTTTTGCCTGATGTGTGTCACTCAGGAGTATTATTCGTCCTCATCCTCCTCAACAGCCCGTGCTTCCTTAAATTTCTCTTTCATAGTCGGGTTGTTGTATGTAAGCTTCTTTATCGTCAGGCCGTCTGCCTTGTCGTTGGCCAGGCGGAGGTTGCGTTCGGAGCCTACAAGGGCCTCTTTTATCTTTTGCAGGTGAGTTATCGACTTGTCTATCTCGTCGATAGCCGTCTTGAACTTCTCGCTCGCAAGGCGGTAGTTGTTGGCAAACTTCTCCTTGAAGTCGTTGAGGCGGCTCTCAAAGTTGGTTACGTCTACCGACTGGCTGCGCGCAATGGCCAGTTGACGCTGATACTCTATGCTCTTCTTTGACGTCTGCACAAGTAGCGTTATCAGCGGAATGAAGAACTGCGGACGGATGACGTACATCTTCGGATAGCGGTGCGACATGTCAACGATGCCCGTGTTGTACAGCTCACTTTCAGGTTCGAGCAGCGACACAAGTACGGCAAACTCGCATTTCTTGGCTCTGCGGTCTTCGTCGAGTTTCTTCAAGAAGTCCTCGTTCTTATGCTTTGTCGCAGTCTGATCCATTTCGTTCTTCATCTCGAACATAATGGAGATATATTCAAAGCCGTCTTCATAGTCGCGGAAGATGAAGTCGCCCTTGCTGCCGCCCGATGCGTCGTTGTCTTTCTCAAAGTAGGCGTTGGGGAATAGCGGGCGCATGCGGTTGAACTCCGTGCTGCAGTGTATTTCGAGCGTCTCGCCGACCATCTTTGTCGACATCCTTGTCTTCAGGTCTTTATAGTAGTCAACCTCTTCTTGCTTCTTTTTCAGCTGTATCTCATAAGTTTCCTTTATGCTGTTCTCACGCAGTGCGGCCTCATTCTTCTGCTGGTTCACCATGCCCGTAAGCTCAACAATCTTGTTGTCTTTCTCCTTCAGAGCGTCCTGCGCTTTTTGCTGTTCCTCAAGTACGGCTATATGACAGGCATCCTTACTCTGCGAAATGGTGGATTTCAGTTCCGAAATCTCCTTGTCCTTTTTTGCCAACTCACCGGCCAGCTCGAGCGCATTAGTCTGTACCATGCTCTCTATCTTAGCCTTCAGTTCGGATATCTCCTGATTCTTTTTGTTCATTTCTCCTGCCAGTTCGAGAGCTTTAGCCTGCGCCGTGCTTTCAATCTTGGCTTTCAGTTCGGATATCTCCTGGTCTTTCTTGTTCATCTCCCCGGCCAGTTCGAGTGCCTTGGCTTGTGCCGTGCTCTCAATCTTGGCTTTCAGTTCGGATATCTCCTGATCCTTTTTGTTCATCTCTCCGGCCAGTTCGAGCGCCTTGGCTTGTGCTGTGCTCTCAATCTTGGCTTTCAGTTCGGATATCTCCTGATCCTTTTTGTTCATCTCTCCGGCCAGTTCAAGCGCCTTCGCCTGCGCCATGCTGTCTATCTGCGCCTTCAGCCGTTCTATCTCAGTATTCTTTTCTCCTATTTCAAGGTCCTTTGCCGACAGCTTCTGTCCGAACGTCTGTTCCGACTTCATCACGTCGGCCTTCAGTTCTGCCGCATATTGTTTCCTCACTTCTTCAAGTCTGCGGTTGAGTTCGTCGTTAAACTCGGCGTTCTTAACCTGACTGACGATAGAAGCATAGTCGGCCTCGTCTACCTGAAACACGCTCTGACATTTAGGACATCTTATTTCTTTCATATCATCGAGTTTTTGTTATTTCTTACACATTTATAATCTTTATCAAATCTGCCAGTTGTACAAAGTAATCATTTGACCAGATATCCAGTTCTTTCGGATTCCTGACAAAAGGCAGAACGTCATTTTTAACCTGATTTATATTGGCAGTTGATAATTTTTCTTTCAGCAACGCGATAAATGTATCCATGTTAATTTCCTCATTATTAAACTGCTTTACGCGTTCTGCCAGATGCTTGAAGTCAAGTGGTACATTATGGCGTACATACCATTCAAAATCATACCAGTCGCGTCCCTTTACTCGATTTTTCCAGGCACGGTACACCAGTGCATGCATTTTGCCTGCAAACAGGTCGGGCAAAACAAAGCAGCGTGTCATAAATGAATGTGGCTGCAACAGCAACTTTTGCTCAGTTTCAAATTTCAGCGGTGGCTGTGTGTCAACCTCAATTTTTATTTTTATCGATTTGTCTGTACGGAAAGATATGTCGTAAACATCAGTGTTGTCTTTTAGAAATGCCGATTCAACCTTTCCGAAACTCTTTTTGTCTTTCTTCTTTATTTCCACGTTTCTTCCCACAACGGCAAATTCATCGATGATGGGCTGAAAATATTTCTTGAAATCAAATTCGTCGTCAGGTGCCAAAAGAGAGAAGTCCATGTCTTCGCTAAAGCGTTGAAGACCATGGAAAATACGAAGACATGTACCGCCATAGAACGCAGCCACGTTGAAGAAACCTCCGTTATAAAGACCGGCAAGTATTATTTGCTGGTTAACCTCAAATATGGCATTGCGTTTCTTCTGTTCGGTAGAAAGGTCGTATGCCGAAAGCATACTGTCGTAAATGTCATTTGTCATTGTTTAGCAGTTTTATTAAGGTTCTTATTGATTCCGACTTTTTGCCAGTCTTGGCATATTCTTCAAAGATGTTTACGTTCATCATTAAGAAGTCGTCCATCTCCATGCGTATGTCTTCTTCAAGATACGTTTCAGCATCTTTTATGGATCTTAGATTTACGCTTGGTGAGTTGGCAATCAGGTCACATAGTGCTTTTTCCGGTGTAGCCATCACGAACGCATATCCGTCCTTTTCAATGCTCGACAGTCCTATTGAAAATGATTTTCTTGGGATGTATGTATATTCAAACCGTCCAAATGCAGTGTCAAAGCAACGTGAATGTTTTAGCGTCATTGACTGCATAGTGTAAACCATTTCAGGTATGAGGCCATAGTAACGCAATGCAGAAGACATAGATACATATGACGGGGTGTAAAGATGATTGGCGATAAGCTCGGTAGACAGAGGCCTGTCTGATATCTCAGGATTACATATGTACAGTCCTCTCTTAAGGCGGATAATATCTCCGCTTTTCTCAAGTTGTCTTATTTTTTGGCTTCCTCCTTTTAATTGTGGATATAGTGATTCAATTATTGAGGACGTTACCGGTATGTTGCCGAGTTTTGCTAAAACATTATTCATGATGTACGGATAAAGTTTACTCAAACAAGATGTCTGGTAAGCATGCTTATTTAGATTAGCATGGATATTGAGAACATTGTTTGTTTTTGCAAATATAGTAAAATTTTGAACAGTAATATATATAAAACATACTTAACTGTTCAAAATTTTACAACTTTTATGTCGTCTTAATGTTTTAGCTTCTGTTTGCTCTTCATTCCGAGGAGCAGGCGAAAGGTTAAGTTTTGGGGGTGTCTGTCTTCCGTCAGTTCTCCTTTTCTTTTTTATCTTCCAGACAGTCAGCGTCATCTTCTTCATTCTCGTCGTCCTCTTCCGCTTTGTTCGGAATAACGGAGCCCTTCGGGTCGTTGGTTTTCTCGGTGTTCATCCATTGTCGTATGGCTGCCATTCTGGGCAGCAGGCGGATTACGGGCAGGCGGTAGTGGTGAATAATGATGAGCATCATCATCAGTATGCCTATGGCCGTCATGTAGCCGTAGCACTCCTTTATGGATATCATCACTGCCTGCTTGGATATCACAGCCATCGTGTCGCTCCACGACGGCAGGTCGAACGGCATCACCGTTCCGTCCATGTTGTCGGCCGCGTTAAGGCTGTTCTTTGATATCGACCAGTTGTATAGGCGCTGCACCGTGGCCGAACCTAAGGCCGTTCCTATGCCACAGCGTATATAGCCTATGGAGTTGAGCCCGAAGAAAAAGTGAGAGAAGGGGAGCGACTGCGACAGATATACGTTAGACGCCGAGCCTATCATCACCTCAGACACGCCAAAGGCAAACAGCGGGATGAAGAAAGCCTCTCTGTTGGTGTCGCCGTCGATGAGAAAATACATCGACACTTCGTAAAAGGTGAGCAGCATAAGCGCCACAATAAAGTATTTCTTGAATCCCCAGTGCCACTTTACGAATGTGGCAAATGCCAGCAGCGAGCCTACCACCACGCCGTAGAGTATGGGCCAGTTGAGCGATATCGTGTTGAGCGAGTCGTATTTCAGCACAGATGACAGATATATCGACTGCAACAGCTTGGGCGCAGCCTGAAGAATGCCAACGCCGAGCAGAAGCAGCATGAGGTGCTGCACTGACCTGAACTTGAATATAGACAGCGGCAGATACGGCTTTTCGTGAAACTTCGACCGACACAGGGCTGCGGCAAAAAACGCAAGCGTTATGCCCGTGGCCTGCCATATAGTGCTGCTCGTCCACCAGTCGTAATGCTCGCCGTAGGTGAACATCCACATGCCTGATATCAGGAACGCGCTCCAGAGGAACAGACCTATGAAGTCGACACCCTTCAGCGACATGAACGGACCCGGACGATGGTCGGGCTTCATCATGAAATATACTATGCCGCAATGAATCATCATCAGCGCCATGACAAACAGGTTCATCAGTCGCCAGTTGCCGTAGTATGTTAAATATGCCGTCGTTATGCCAGAAAGATATGTTCCGCCGCACACCATGATGTAGACAACAGGGAAGAACACGGCATAGTTGCGCGACGGCGTTACGCATAGACGGAACACGCTCGTGCAGCCAAACATGCCCAGCATCTTGCAGAAGCCCGCAATGAAGGCCAGTCCCCATATCATCCACGGCTCGGTTACCGACATGGTAAGGGCGTTGCATATTATTATTCCGATGGCAGAAACGAAAAACAGCTGCCGCGTGTACATATAGAATTTCAGCCTGTACATCACCGGGAAGCACACCGTTATGCCGCCCAGGGTGCAGTAGCCTGCCATCTGTATGTCCTCGTTGAGCAGCGCTATCTCGCTTACAATCTGGTTTGAGTACGACGTGTTGATGCTTCCCACATACTGATACAGAAAGCCGAACGCCATATACAGCCAGAAGCGCAGCCGTGGCGGCACCCAGTCTTTATACATCAGGAGCTGCCGTGTGCGTATCACGGTGTTTGTCGTATGATATAGCTTGGCCATTATCAGTCGATCATTTCACATTCAACGTTCAGGCCGGCACGCAGCCGCCTTATGTTCTCTTTGCTGTTCTCTTTCGTGAAGCGTATCTTCACCGGCAGCCTCTGTTCCACTTTCACAAAGTTGCCCGTGGCGTTGTCCTGCGGCACTATGGAATATTGTGCCCCCGTGGCGTTCGACATGGCCTCTATCACGCCCACATATTCAATGCCCGGTATGGCGTCTACGGTTATCCTCACGCGGTCTCCAGGCTTCATCTTTGCCGTCTGTGTCTCCTTATAGTTGGCCACAACCCACACATCGTTTTCGTCAACCACCGACATCAGCGTCTGTCCGGGCTGCACGAGCTGTCCCTCCTGCAGCGTTATCTTCGATGTATATCCGTCTGCAGGTGCCGTTATCACGGTGTACGACACGTCCAGTGCGGCATAGTCCTTGCGCGCCTTGGCCAGTTTTATGCTTGCGTCCTGCTGTCCCAGCTTCTTTGTCTGTTCGTTCTTGGTCAGCGACGTTGAGCGCTTCTGCCTGCACAGCATGTCATATTCGGCCTTTGTACTTTCATATCTTGTCTTAACGTCGTCATACTGTTTCTGCGTAACGGCCTTGTTTTTCAGCAGCACCGAGTAGCGTTGCAGGTCGCGTTCGGCGTTCTCCAGTTCGGCCTTTGTGCCCAGTATCGACGCCTCGTTCACGCCTATGTTGCTTTCCGTGGTGCTTATCGCCGAGCTCATCACCGTCTTGCCCGACACGGCGTTTTGCAGTTCGGCTTCGGCCTCGGCCAGCTTCAGCCTGTATTCTCTGTCTTCGAGTATCACCAGCGTGTCGCCTTTATGCACGAAGGAATATTCCTCAACGCACACCTTCTTGATGTAGCCCTGCACGCGTGCGTTCACCGGCACGATGTGTCGGCGCACCTGCGCGTTGTCAGTGAAGGTTGAAACGTTGAATTTTATAAACTGTACACATATCCACCATATACCTATTGCCAGCACAGCCAGAACCACGATGTTCTGGATCATTCGTCTTGTCTTGCGGTTCATGTTTAAAAGTTTCCTGAAATATATTTTAGTTGATAATAATAGTACACCACATTCACGCGTGCGTTAACCAGTCTTACTTCGGCGTCGAGCTTTGACGTCGAAGCGTCGATCATGTCGGTCAGCAGCGACAGGTCGGCCGAATAGCGCTGCTCCACAATCCTGTAGTTCTCGTTGGCCAGTTCCACGTTCTTTTTCTGCGTCTCCACCTGACGGCATGCCTCGGTGTAGTATTTGTACATCTGGTCCACCTTTCGGTCTATCGTTTCCTTTACGGCCTGGCGGTTGTCCACCAGCTTTGCCGTCTGCATCCTTGCGGCGTTGAGCGAGGTGTTGTCTTTGTAGAAGGCCGACAGGTTCATCGACAGTTTCACGCCCACCCACCATGTGTTAATGTTGTTGTTCTTCACGGGAGCGCAGTTGGTTATCGGGCCTTCGAGACTGTTGCCTGCCGTCAGTCCTATCATGGGCATCATGCGGCTGCGCACAATCTTCTCTTCGGTCTTTGCCTGCGAGTAGGCCAGGTCGAGCCGTTTCAGCTTTGGCGACATCTCGGCCTCCTGTCTCCAGTGGCTTGCTCCAAGGTCGGGCTGGTTCATCTCGTCCGTGCCGAGCCATGGCTCTATCATCGTGCCTTCGTCAAGTCCGAGATACACCAGCAGACTGTAGTTAAGATGCTCCACGGCGTTGGCCACGGTACTTCTGTCGTAAGTAAGGTTCGACAGGGTCAGTTCGTAGCGCGTAACGTCGTTTGCCAGTGCCAGCCCCTGTTCAGAGCGCACCTTCATCTCCTCAATCAGTTGTTTTGTCAGCTTGATGTTCTCGTCGTACACACTCAGCAGGTTGCGGTTTTTCAGAAGACAGAGATAGCAGTCGAGCACCTCCATTTTAATGTTATCCGTAACAATCTTCAGGTCGGTAGATGCCATCTGTGTCTGATATCTCGTCTTCTGTATTCCTGCCGTTATCTCACCTCCGGAGTAGAGAGGCTGATAGAGCGAAAGAGAAAGCAAGTTGCCCAGATGGGGCATTGCCGAACGTGTAGGGTTCGAAAAGTCACGTTCCAGAATTGTTGCATCCCCCAGATAGTTTACTCCTGCTTCCAGACCGATGTCGGGCAGTCGCTTTGCCCTTGCGTTCTTTTCTAGTTGTCTGGAAATGTTCACATCCTTTTGTGCCGCTTTAACTTCTACATTCGATTGTTCCACTCTTCTAAACAATTCGTCAATTGTCATCCTCAACGGTTTCTGAGCGGACACCCGGCACGCTATAACACTGCTGCCGGCAAATAATAACAACACGGCTAATCTCCGTAATCTCATACTTTATGTCGCTTTTTTGGTGTGCAAAATTACGGATTTAACTTTGATTAAGACTATTCTATATCCGCCCTAAATTTGTCATATACGAAACAAATAGCCTCGTTTTGTCCATTTTTCATGTTCTTTCTGTGTTATTTATCTTACCATAAGCCCCAATGTCATGTTAATGATAATGTCTTAATAATTCTGTTATTTGTTAATTATTTTTGCAATTGTCTTGTTGGGTATATTGTTATTGGGAGTTAAAGGAGTATTTTCTAAGTGAAGAACGAAGAGTGAAGAGTGAAGAATCCAAATGCCTTGTTGGATATTGTAATTGGGAGTTAAAGAAGTTAAAGGAGTTATCGCTCACTAAGGTGAGCTAGGAGCATATTTAAGTGAAGAACGAAGAGTGAAGAGTGAAAAATCCAAATGCTAACGTAGTGCTTGCGACAATAATCAACAAGACTAATGTGCCGGCTGATTTGCAATCTGCCGGAATATATTATAAGGATCTTTGATCCGCTTAAAGTACCGCTTGTTTAAGTGAATAGCAGGCGCAAAAGCGCAAATATAAATGAAAAATTAAAAGTGAGAAACGTGTATGCCAAGCTAGCATAAGACTACATAATAATACAAAATATGAAGTAATCGGATCACAGATCCTTATATTCTATTCCGGCGGAGCGCAGATCCGCCGGCACATTAGTAAACGTAGTGCTTGCGAAAGGATAACTCCTTTAACTCCAAATGACAATACCCAACAATGCATTTGGATTTTTCACTTTTCATTCTCACAGCAGCCTGCTCTATATTCCGTAGGCGAGACGCCGAACTGTTTTCTGAAGAATTTGCCGAACGAGGCCTGGTCGGCGAAGCCCAGTCTGTAGGCTATCTGTTTCACGGGCAGGTCGGTGCAGTCGAGCAGCCGTCGCGCTTCGGTTGTCAGCATGTGCGCTATGTGCTCGTTTACCGAGCGTCCCGACACCTTGCGCACTATGCGTGACAGGTAGGTTGACGACACGTTAAGCTGCGACGAATAAAACAATATGTAGTGCTCTTTAAGGTAATTGCCGATTAGCAGCTTTCTGAACTCGCGGTAAATCTCCACGGTGTGCGGCACCTTCGATGGATCTGCAGCGCATCCCGCCCTCAGTATCTCGGCAAAGCGCAACAGCAGCAGGTTAGACAGATGCAGCATCAGGCCGTTGTAGTGCAGCTGCTCCGTGTTGATGTCAGAATAAAGCCCCAGCATCGTCTGCATACATTCCATTTCGCTTTCGCTCAGACTCCTTATCGGCAGCGCGTTCTCGTTGACAAACGAAATCATCTGGTTATACACGGGCGCATAGGCCGACAGGTCGTCAAAGTATGCCGGCATAAAGCTCACGCCTTCCATCATGAAGTCTTCGTCGGCATCGCTCAGCGACACCACCATGTTTGGCGTCAGAAAAGCCATAGAGTTCTTCTTTAGTGTCTCCGTGCTGTAGTTTACCGAGAGCTTCACCGTTCCGCTCTTCACCAGCATTATGCTGAACGAGTCGCTGAGCATGGGCGCAACCTTATATTCTGTGCCAATGCCGGCCTTAGTGCTGAACACCGCAACTTCATCGCATGGCATCACGGTTTCATATCCCTCATGCCTTACCTCGTCAAATAACGTGTCGTGAACGCTATACATCTTTCCGCAAATATTGTCTTCGGCATACAAAGGTAGTGAATATTTGGGAGATTATGTGGTGTTGGTTATATGAAAAAGAAAATTAGGGGATAATGCAATATCCCCAATTTTAGAAAAATTTTATTAGAGTTTTAAGCCAAACGTAATGATATTTATGAGGCTTTTTAATAAATTGAGTATTCCTGGCAAATATTTCTTTACATTGTCTGTTTCAAAAATATCTGATGGCATTATGTTTCCTTCTGGGTATCTTGATTTAGCTTCTGTACTATTAAATAAAACACACAAACAGAATAGGGCTGTGTTGACATAAGAATATTTTAAGTTTTGATATTCTTTAGGTGAAACTGAAAACATATTTTCTGAATATTGTGTTGTAGCAGAGTTCGTGATTTGGGCAATGATAGGAAGTTTTTTCTCGAAGTTGTATTCGTTACCTTTTATCTTCTGCAGCACAAAATTACAATTATCGCTATTTATTGTATCATTTTTTTTATTATATAGTTTTTTAAATGCTTTTTCTGGATGATGATTTAATTCTCGTGGTGATTTTATAACTCCGCATTCCAAAAGAATTCCTTTTGTTAGAGTCTCTACACATTGTTGTAGAGAAAAGATGCATTGGGGAGTTTGATTTTCATTAAAAAGTATTTCTGCAATTTTAATATTGTTTATTGCTGTTTTATACCAAACAATGGCTTCTTTATTGCATCCGCCAATTACGCCATAGAGTTCATTTTCTTCTATGACTTTTAAGTTTTTATTAATAATATCGTTCTTTTTCATGCTGCAATATTAATATATTTTTTAAAGAGTTCTATTTTTTTTGAGGAAAATCATTTCACAGTGAAATAAATACTTTTATTTTCGGCTTGTTATTATTTATTTTTATAACAGAAAATAGTGGCTTTTATGTTACTTTATTGTTACACTTTCTTATAAAGAAAAAGCTTTAGCCTTTATGCAAATATATAAGCTAAATTATTAAAATTTTAGGCCATAATGTTTCTTATAACACTGAAAAATGAATTAAAATCATTATATTTGTGCCCCAAAAAAGAATACATACATTATTGAAATAAATATTATGAATCATCTTGTGGTAATAATGGACTAATGGTTTATTTGTAATAAAGAGGTATTTATCTTCTTAAAAATATAAGTTTTTTATTTAAAATATTGGAATGAAAAACGTTATTGAAGATTTGTACTTTGTATGAAATTTGAAAAGAAAACATAAAGCTGGTTAATAAAAAACATGTATCACATGCAATGTTAGTTTAAATGATACATGATGTGGATGTGCAAAATGCTATGGCAAAAAAAATATATAAATTAGTTGATTTGTTTGCTGGTTGTGGTGGATTAAGCTTGGGATTGCAACAAGCAGGATTTACTCCATGGTTTGTAAATGAAATTGTGCCTCAATTCTGTAATACATATAAGGTAAATCACAATTTAAGTGAAGATCATTATTTTGTTGGAGATATAGCTGATTTAAATAATAATATTGACAAATATAGTAAATTTCTTTCAGATATTACTTTAGTATGTGGAGGCCCACCGTGCCAAGGTTTCTCTATGGCAAATAGACAACGCATATTAGACGATCCTAGAAATAGTTTGTATAAACAGTATCTTATATTTTTACAATACGTCAAGCCTAAATTTTTTATTATGGAGAATGTTAAAGGCATGATGAATAAGATAAGTGAGATAAAAGATAATTTTAGAACGTTTTTAGGGGACGATTATCAGTACGATTTTGCTATTCTAAGAGCACAAGATTTTGGTGTTCCGCAAAATAGAGAGCGGTTTATCATGATAGGCAATCGTATGGGTATTTCTCCAAAGGATATATTTGGGGAGATAAATAGATATAAGCGCAAGCCTTTTACGTTGTATGATGCACTTGTTGGGCTTCCTCATCTAGAACCGAAAAAAGAAAAAGGTATTAAAAATATTGAATGTGCTGATTCTGGATATACAGTTTGTGATTTTGAATATGTAAAAAATGATTTTTACCATTTTATTAATGGTAATAAAGAAATTCATAAATTATATAATCATAAGAATAGGTTTAATAACGAAAGAGATTTAGAGATATACCGTAGATTACCTCAAGGTGCAAATTCTCTGCATGAGTCTATTGCTGATATAATGCCTTATAAACGTAGAAATGGAATATTTAAAGATAAGTATTTTAAACTGGATGAAACGCAGATTTGTAAAACAATAACTTCACATATGAAGTTTGATTGCAATATGTATATTCATCCGTGGGAAGCAAGAGGTTTGAGTCCTCGTGAGGCAGCAAGAATACAAACATTTCCTGATGATTATGTAATAACAGGGTCACAAAATATTTGGTATGCGCAGATAGGTAATGCTGTACCTGTAAAATTAGCAAAAGCTATTGGTGAAGGAATAATAAAATTTTTAAGATGAATCATTTAGAATTATTTGCAGGTATAGGTGGATTTCGTAGGGCTATGGATTTACTGACAAAAGATAAGTTTATGGATTTTTCTTGTGTCGGCTTTTCTGAGATTGACCCTAAAGCAATTATGACTTATAAAGCAAATTTTCATATTAGTTCAAATGAGATAGAAATGGGAGATATTGTATCTTTCACTAAAGATGAAGAAAATATATCTGCTCTTCCTAATTTTGGATTGCTTACTGGAGGTTTTCCTTGTCAAACTTTTAGTATGATGGGTAAACAAGCTGGTTTTAAAGAAGATAGAGGACAGATGTTCTTTAGAATAATAGATATATTAAAGGTAAAAAAGCCCAAGTATGTCTTGTTGGAGAATGTCAAAAATCTTCGGACTCATGATAAGGGAAGAACTTTAGCCCGTATAGAAACAGAACTGAAAACTTTAGGTTATAATGTATACATGGATGTATTTAATACCTCAGATTTTCACCTACCACAAACAAGAAATAGAGTTTTGATTTTTGCAACAACTGAAATAATTAATTCAAATTTTGATTTTAGTTCAAAGTTGATAGCTGAAAATTTTGATAAAATATATCGCAATACAAGTGTGTTACATTTTGATACTGTGCTTGATGTACTTTTCAAACATGTAGATAAAAAATATTATTTATCTGAACGTATTAAGCCAACCTTATTAGCCGATGGTTCTGCAAAGTTCAAATCTAAATCAGATATTAATATGTATATCGCAAGACCTTTAACTGCCACTATGCATAAAATGCATAGGGCTTGTCAAGATAATTATTATAGTCAGGATTTTATTAATTCTAATGGAAAAATTAATCCTGTTAAAACAATGACAAAAGAAGAATTAGCTAAATTGGATATACGTAAGTTGACACCAGAAGAAGCATTTATGTTACAGGGATTTCCTGTCGAATTTGTTGAAAATGCAAAGAAGAATAAGGTGGCTGATGGTGCTTTATATAAACAAGCAGGAAATGCTGTTAGTGTAAATACTATATATGCAACGTTACTTTATTTGATTCAAAATAATATCATAAAAGATTAATTCATATGGAAGAAATTGTAAAGCACATAAACGATACAAACGCAAGTTATCGTAGATTAACTGCTGGTGATGCTAAAAATACAGATTTATTCTTAGATAATGAACATTATGAGTTATTTAGAGACAGTGGGGAATATGTTACTGTAAGATTTAATAAAACAAATTTAGCTCAAGCGATTTTATTCATAGCTTCTATTCTTCCTCGAAAATTTGATCAAGGCCAAATTCATAAGGTTATAAAATATTCTGATGATTTTATATTGGATCAGCTTGAAATATTGAATGAAGTCTTTAAAGTAGATGGTAAAGCAAGTGAAACATTTACTCAAGAATGGACGGCAAGAATTAATGTCCCTAAAAAAAACGGTGAAATTGATAATAGATTCTATTTCAATGGCTTATTAAAAGATGTTGAATATATAAATAATAAAGGGGAACACTGTAAAGTTAAATTTACTATACGAAATTATTTAGCTGGAGGGTATTCAGATCTTCATATTCAAAAAGCTAAAGATGGTATCTTTGATATAAGTATAGTTAATTCTACGACACCATATTATGATAAAAAAGAAGAAGGTGTTGAAGAACTTTATGTGTTTAATGATCAAGATGATCAAAAAGAATCATTTCAACAGATTTTGTATGGAGCGCCTGGTACAAGTAAATCCTTTACAATAAAAAATAAATTAAAAGGTAAAAATGTAATTCGTACTACATTTCATCCAGACAGTGACTATTCAACATTTGTTGGAGCTTATAAACCAACAACAAAACAGATTCCAATATATTCTACATATGGTGAAAAGGCTGTATTGGTAAAAGATGAAAATGGTGATATGATGACAGAAGACCGTATTGTTTATGAATTTGTAGAACAATCATTTCTTCAGGCTTATATAAAATCTTGGAAAACATTGCCGGAAGAGAAGCCACAATATCTTGTTATAGAGGAAATAAATCGTGGTAATTGTGCTCAAATATTTGGAGACTTATTTCAGTTGCTTGACCGTAATGATAAAGGTTTTTCAGAATATCCAATTAATGCTGATGCGGATATGAAGAAACAACTTAATAAAGCTTTCCAAGGATTAGAGATACCTCAAAGGGATAATATTAACGCCATGTTTGAAGGGCGTGATGTTGTTAAAGGAGTTTTAGATGGAGATTTGTTGTTATTGCCAAATAATCTTTATATTTGGGCAACAATGAATACCAGCGACCAAAGTCTTTTCCCGATAGACAGCGCATTTAAACGTCGTTGGGATTGGAAATATATTCCAATATCTGATGCAGGTAAAGGCTGGACGATTAAGGTAAATGATAACAATTATGATTGGTGGAATTTTCTTGAGAAGATAAATAACTTAATCGGTTCAACAACAAATTCAGAAGATAAGAAACTTGGTTACTTCTTCTGTAAAGCAAATGCCAATAATGAAATTTCTGCAGAAACATTTGTTGGTAAGGTAATTTTCTATCTTTGGAATGATGTGTTTAAGGATTATGATTATACAGGTGATTTGTTCAAAGATAAAGATGGCAACAGGTTGACTTATGATAAGTTTTATACAACAGATGGTGTAGAGTCAAAGGTTATTGAAGATAATGTTGAATTGTTTTTAAACAAATTGACAGTCAAAATGATAGGTGCCTCAGATTCTAGTAAGGATAATGATGTGCCAAATTCGGTTGTAATTAAAGTTAATGATAAAAAAGTAAAATATTTTAATGCAATACCATATACAACAATTGAAGAATATGTAAAATTGCACCCTGAGATGTCTGCACAGGATGTTATAAACGTGTGGGAGCCTTATAAACAATATTCTACAAATTCTTGGATCGTTTGCAATAAGGATAAGCATGATTCCATGGATTCACGGTATGCAAGTTATTCGTATGAAATTAAATGTAATGATGGTAATTCGTTATGGGTTAATAAAGATGGTTGGATGCATAATTCCTCAAAACCAGATTTGCGTGATACTATAAAAGAATTTATGGATGCTGTTAATTCAGCAAAAATGGGTATAACAATTACAGAACATCAAATTTGATTTAAATGCGTATACTTGTTGAAGAATACCAATATAACGTAGTTGATGTAAAAGACATTCTCCATGGCATTGACGCTTTGGAGAATGTTGAGGGTAAGGTGTCTATTCATTATGTCGGATATTATTATAACACCTTATTAAAGGATTGCGTATTTATTCTTCCAAAAGTTTTGCTTAAAGACAAAGATAATGGTGAATTTGTGTTCGGTAAGTATAAACCTGAAGAAATAGCAAATCTTGATAAAAATAATCCGTTGACTTATGACGAACGTAATTTCTTGTATAAGTTTGCGGTATGGATTTATCGTGCAATTGTTGTTTACAAAAATAGTCGAAACAATGATTCTGGTATCGTTTATCATAGGCAAATTGCGCAAGTAGGCAATGGGCGACGCCGGCTTAGCAACACTTATTTGGATATTCTTCTTTCGCTTATTGACTTTAATAAAAATAATCAGAGTTTCTTCTTTACTATTGTGAAGAATATGCGTAGTGGGCTGAACAAGATTAACTGGATGCGCACAATAGCAACTACACCGGCAATAATCCAAAATGGGCAGCCGATATATCTGAATCCTGTAAATAAGAAAAGACAGATTAATTTTGATGAAGAACTGCTGATTATTTTCTTTTCAATCCTGAATTATATAGGAGATGCTTACGGCTTTGATAAGAACATAAATTGCAATTTTCAGTTAATAACAGGCAAGCGCTTTGAAACATACATGAATGGCTTTGGAGTAAGACGCCTTAGACAAATAAAGTATAGATACTTTTCAGATAAGGCTTTGCAGTTATGGCAATTATGTTTCGCCTTTTTCGATGAGTCTCATCAAGTCTTTATTGCAACTGAAAAGCGAGAATATTTGCTGGTAAAAAACTTTTATATCGTGTTTGAGGCTATCATTGATGAATTGATAGGCGATAATCCTTTACCAGACGGAATGGACAAAAAACAGGAAGACGGTAAGATAGTTGACCACCTGTTTACTGCGCAAAGCTTAATTGACGGTGAAACCAAACAGACATATTATATAGGAGACAGCAAATATTATAAAATGGGGCATGAGTTGGGTACGGAGTCTGTATACAAGCAATACACTTATGCCCGTAATGTAATTCAGTGGAACTTAGATATATTTAATGATTTCAATAAAACTGTAAAGACTTCAAATGTCAGATTGCGCGATGAAAATACTGAAGGATATGAAATAATCCCGAATTTTTTCATATCAGCTAAGATGGATGAGGGCTTTGATTATACAAATGACGGAATAGAAAAGACAGACCGTCAGAAAAACAAATATAAACAACTGCAATTTAAGAACAGACTTTTTGACCGCGATACACTATTATTATTCCATTATGATGTAAATTTTTTGTTTGTATTGTCCTTATATGCACGTGACAATGCCGTACAAAAAGCTGACTGGAAAGAGAAAGTGCGCAATAAGTTCCGTAAGGAGATTCAAGACTGGTTACAGGTTGACTATAATTTCTATGCAATAAAAGCCCATCCGGATGTAAATGGCGAAGAGTATATTAAAGAGCATTTTAAAGAATTGCTTGGCAAAGTATATACGCCATTTGCAGACAAAAATGTGTATTCATTGGCTTTGGATAAGGCACCTGAAAATCGTGATTCGAACAGACAGCTTCTTGATAATCTGGCAAAATCGTTTTATATTGCAGAATGTAATTTGGGAGAACAGCCGGAGATTGCCTTAAAAGAGACCATTGCCAAAGGCTGTAAACCGTCGTCAGTTGTTAAGAATGGTGTGTTGATGGTTATGATGGAAAACTATGTTAACAGGAGTTCTGCGTTCTTGATGAACGGAAAATTGGCTATAGGCATCAAATATACCAAAGACAGTATGGAGATTGTTGAACATTTGCAGACAATAGGCTATGTATTGTTCCATACACGAAGAAATTCAGATCAACATTTGTTTGCTGTAAAAGGTGATTGTGTGATTAAAAATGTTGATGAATTGGAAGAAGACAGATATAAGTGCGTATCAACAACATCTTTATATGTTTCCGTTGATTTGGATATTTCATCGGAGTTGGATTCGTCAAATATTCATTCTACAAATAAGAAATTTACCCAACAAACAAGGTATGATGCCCAGTTTGCAGAGATTGAGAAATTGTAGAAATTAATTTGTGTATAACAATGCGTCAAGTATTGCCAAAGTAAACAGTTTATTGATAAAAGATTGATTCAAATTGAATATTAGGCATATAGTAATAAAAAGGCAAGTGAGTATCTTTTTGTCTTAATAATTTAAATATAAAAGTTTTTGTTAAAAAACTCATCACTCGTCACAATGCCATATAATATTCTGAATGTCAGATACTTGGCGTGTGATGAGTTGAATTTTCAACTCATCACACATGTTTTTGGTAGTTGAAAAAATAGCAGAGTAATAAAATTGTGAAAACAATGTGGCATGGCGAGAGTAATACTCCAAAGTGTTTTATCCGTAATGTTGTGTATTACCTTATGCTTTTGTCTGAAAATCAAATATTTAGCAAAAATATTCATCAATATTTTTCAAAGTAAAGATAAAAATATGTATATTTGCAAAAACGACAAAAGTATGGAAATGACAGCAACCGACACGTTTGAAAAACAAGATTTGTTTTATAATCGCATGATTGAGGATTATAAGAATGGAGTGATACCACATTCATCTGTTTTTGAGCCTTATTTCAAATGGAAAATGGGCGAATGTGGCCATGACGAAATAACAAGGGAAATGGCTTATATGATTATGGATGAGGCTTCAGCATTACTTGATGAATATTATGCCAAACACCCTAATGCATACGAAAACATTGATGCCTATATTGATGAAGACCCGTGGCAGCAATACAAGGGATTTGGCGAAGATAAATATGTGGTGTCGTATCTCGAAGGTATCGACAGCGAACTGAAAAATATCATTGCAATTTTGTAGGGACGTACCCCGGTGCGTCCCTACAGCAGGTTCGTAATATTGATGTTTTTTCTTATTAATTGATTTTATTTCTCATATTAATGCAAAGATATTCAATTTAATTGAAATCATGATTGCTTTATTTTAAAGAATATAATTTTTATTGTTGTTGTGGACGCACCGGGGTACGTCCCTACAGGAGGTTGGTAATTGAAATCATGATTGCTTTTATTTTAAAGAATATAATTTTATCATTGTAGGGACGCACCTCGGTGCGTCCAATTAATGATTATCCGGAAAATAAAATTGTAGTGATTTAATTTTGCCGTTTTATGGTGTATGTTTTATGGTGGACGCACCGGGGTACGTCCCTACAATATTGGCCAAGATGAAAACACCTCAAAAATCTGAAACATTTTTATATTGTTTTCCTTATAGTCCGCATTAAAATTATCTACAATAGACCTGTTTATTAAGCAAAATCAGTCTTGTAGCTTTCAAACTGTTAATGATAGGTTTACGACTCGTAAATGGGCCACTTTTGCATCAAAAGTGGCTGAGTTTTTAATTGAAAACAATAGAGTTTTTTTTAGGAATTAGCAGAACTGGTGAACGGTTGGCTGCTGACGGACAATTATGCTGCGGACGGTAGGGCAGAGGAGTGCATGGCGGTGTGTCGGCAGACTATAAAATAAAAATCCCGCCAACGTCCGCTTGGGGATGTTGGCGGGATAATTCCTGAAATAAATTTCTTTACATAAGTATCCCTGTGCGGGATGCCTGTGTGGCTTATCTCTTACTGTACGCCGAACTCAGCCTGCTGCTTGTTCACCTCTTCGAGAGTACGCTGACGCTCCTCGTCGGTCATCGTCTGCTTTGTCTCGCCTGTTGTGCGCACGGGCTTGCTTACGGTTGTCGTGGGCTTGTCGGTGTAGCATGCCGGCAGAGTGGGGGCTACGCTCTCTATTGTCAGTTCGGCAGCAGCCGGAGCATACACGCCGTCGTAGTATGAGCGCGCCTTTATGGTTATCTTGCCCGGCTTGTCGGTGGCCTGTATCAGTACGGGAGCCGAGCCCCATTCAACGATGCGCGGGTTTGCCATGATGTTTTCGCCGTCGCCTATTATGCGGCCTTCGCCCTCAACGGTGAAGTAGATGTTGTCCTTTGCCAGACGCTTCACGTTGCCGTTGTCGTCGGTAACTTCGGCCACAACCACAATGAAGTCGCTGCCGTCGGCGTTGAGCTTGCGGCCCATGTCGTCGGCATAGAGACGCAGCTTGGTAGAGCGGCGCGACGGCATCTTCTTCTGTACGGCAACCACCTTGCCGTCCTTTATGCCTTCTGCCAGGAGCGACACGCGCTGCCAGTTGCGCTGCTTGTAGCTGTATTCGCGTGCTGCCCAGAAGTTCCAGAAGTCTTTAAACACCACAGGGGCGCAGGGCTTGTCGTTGTCGTTGTGAACAACAGGAAGAGTCATCACCTTGTCGCCCTCGAACATCGTAAGGCGCACACTGTCGCAGTTGGAGAACACCGTAACGTCGTTGTCGGAGAACTGAGTCATCTCGTTGGCGATGAACACCATAGGCTCGGCGTTGCGGTCTTGCGAGCGGAACATCTCGAAGGCGTATTTCTTCTGACGGAAGGCGTCGTATATTCCTCCGTAGTAAGTGTCAGGATGATAGCCGCGCTGATGGTCGAACGGATGCCACTGGCAACCGCCTATAAACTGGCGCTGGCCGTGGTACATCTCGCCGTAGGTGTCGCAGAGCGAAAGGGCTGCTATGAGCATAGGACGCTCGCCCCATGAGCGCGCAGCGCGGTTGATGTTGTTGTGTGCATACCAGTCGTCCACCATCTCGCCAAACTCGCGGGTGAAGACACACTTGTCCTCGGGCCAGTTGCCCTTGCCTATGTTGTCGGCCCAGTCGTACACCACGTCGTAGTTGTCTCTCACTCCTGCCGACTGCACATCGGCCACGGCAGCAGGACGGCCGGGATAAGGAAACTCGTCTTTGGTTATCTGCAGCGCCTTGATGGCGAAGTCTTCGGGATAGCGCGTCTCGTTGAGTATGGGCTCCCACATCAGCACGCAGGTGTGGTTGCGGTCGCGGCGTATTATGTTGCGCGTGTTTTCATGCACAAGCTCGCCGAAGTGAGGATCCTTGTTCCAATACTGCCAGCCCGGAGTGGGCACGATGACAAACAATCCAAGCTCGTCGCAGGCATCCATGAAGGCAGGGTCCATGGGGTAGTGGGCACAGCGCACTATCACCATGCCGGCCTTGCGCAGACGCTTGGCGTCGCGCCACTGCTGACTGTTGGGCATGGCGTTGCCTACGTAGGCAAAGTCTTGATGACGGTTGCCGCCGACAAGCTGATGATAAGGCTTACCGTTGAGCCAGAAGCCGTCCTTACCGCGGAACTCGGCCTTGCGGATGCCCATGCGCACCATGCCGCCGTCTACGCTCTTGCCGCCCTGCATGACGCTTATCTCGACGTTGTAGAGATAGGGCGACTCGGGCGACCACAGCTCGGGGTCTTTCAGTTTCATGGCAAGATATGCCGTAGCGCTCGACTTGGCGCCAACCTTAATCTTCTTTGTAACCGACTTGATGCGCTTTCCGCTCTTGTCTTTCACCACCACGGCCACTGTAGGCTGAGCCGCTGAGGCAGATGTGTTGCCCACTTCGACATTGACAAACACGTCGGCGCTCTTTTCAGATATATTGTCGTAGTGAAGGAAAATGCCGCCGCCGGCCACCTTGTTGGCCTCGAGCGCGTCGGTTATTGCCAGGGGCGACTTGCCTATGAGCCATACGTCGCGGTACATACCGCCATGATAGCAGAAGTCGAGAGCCGTCTGCTTCTTTCCCGGCGGATAAGTCTTGTCGTCGCTGTTGTCGGCCTTCACCGCCACGACGCACTTGTCGCCCGCCTTTACGCCCTGTTCGGTCAGGTTGACGGTTATGGGCAGATATCCGCCCAGATGCTCTTTCACTTTTCTGCCGTTGACATACACCTCCTGCTTGCCCATAATGGCCTCAAAGTGCAGCGTGATGTCCTTGCCCTTCATGTCGGCAGGCACGGTGAAATGCTTGCGATACCAGGCAATGCCCTGATAGTTGCGGCAGCCGCTTGCCTCGGCAGGCTCGAGCCTTACGCTGTGAGGGGCGCACACCACCTGCCAACGGCTGTCGTCAAAGTCGGCAGCAGCGGCACCCTGAGCGTCGCCAAGATGAAAGCGCCAGCCCTGGTTGAAGTTATAGATAACGCGTCCGCTGCCCTGCAGGGGGAATAGCCCTGCCACGGAAGAGCCTTTGTAGGCTCCGGCCGTCAGCGAGACGAACAACAATAATAAAAGAAAAATCTTTTTCATGCTATGCTGATTAAATTGATGCTTTGATAAAAAGAAAACCCGCACCGGGCATGGTGCAATATCACTGCGGCCGTCTGCCTCGTGTACATTCCCATGGCTCGCGGTTGCGGGTGTGTCTTTATACTTATTCGGCAGACACCTTAGGGTCTATCACCACATGCTTGATGCGCTGGCGGCGCCATGTGTAGATGCAGTGAATCTTACCGTCGGATGTCTGGATTATCGAAGGATAAGAATACTGGCTTACGGGCGACTCCTCGAGCGTTATCCAGTGCTTCCAGTCGGTGCCGTTGTCAGACTTCATCACCGACAGCGGAGTGCGCGCTCCCTTGCCGTTCTTTATGCCCTTGGGTATCGGGCGGTCGTTGCAGATAAGCACATGAGAGCCGTCTTTAAGTGTAACGGCATCAAGGCCACTATTATTGTTTGGAGTGTCAATAAGCTGCAGCTTGCTCCATGTCAGTCCGTTGTCAGAGCTGTAGGTTATGCCTATGTGCTCGCTGCGTGTGCGTGCCACGGCAGCCAGACGGCCGTCGTTGAGCATCATTACAGCCGGCTGAATGGCCTTTACGCCCTCGTCGGCCTTGACAAAGTCGGTGCGTTTCCATGTCTTGCCCATGTCGTCAGAGTATTCAAAATACAGGCGCCATCCGCCTTCCTCAATACTTGTAGGCGCAATGATGCGGCCCTTGCTCATTATGGGCTTGTTCTTTATCGGACCGAGATAGCCCTCCTGCAGCGGCTCGCGCTTGCTCCATGTCTTGCCGCCGTCCTTAGAGCGCACCATCCAGCCTGTCCAGTCGGCCACCTTGTTGCCAATCTTGAAGTAGATAACGAGGTCGCCTCCGGGTATCTGATATATCACCGGATTCCAGCAGGCCTTGCGCTGATAGCCCTCAGGATTCTTTCTTATCTTCTTGTCGAGTATAGGTCCTTTGGCTGCCGGGGCGTTGGTGCTGTCGAGTCCTGACAGACCAGCCAGTTTGGCTTCCTCACTTCCTGTCTTGAATACGCCGTCGGCCACGAGCTGAGGCGCCAGCCATTCTGTAGAGCCTTTAGGCTTGCGGCTCACCCAGATGCACACATCAGGGTTGCGCTCCTTAGTTCCGCCGAAGTAAGTTGCCACAAGGTCGCCCTTGCTTGTCTCTGTTATCGTGGCAGAATGGCACTCGGGGAATGATGCCGACTTATACAGAAACTCGTCTGAAACTACAGCCTTGCCGGTCATGGGCATATCGGCAGTAATGTCGTATTTGCCCGAACCGATGTTCCTGATGCTGCCGTCGGGCATGTGCAGTTCGGCAGTGGTGTTTGCCGGAATCTCGACGTGCCATATCAGCTTGCCTGCCTTCTTGTGCCAGCGGCTTACTATTGTGCCGTAGATAGACTTGTAAGACGCGTTGATGTCGTCAATCTCGTCGACGTTGAACGCAGGCTTCATAACGATATGCTTAAAGCCCGGCTTGTTCTCGTCAGAGTTAATGCCTGCCACATCCTCATAGATCCACGACACGAGGTCGCCAAGCAGCATGACGTGGTTACCGCTGTTCATCCACGGATTGGCAGTGTCGCCGTTCCACAGTTCCCATATCGTTGTGGCTCCGTTCTCGGCCATGTAGCCCCAGCTCGGATACTTCTTGTTGGTTGCCAGCAGCCATGCCATGTCGCCGCGGCCCATGTCGGTTAGTCCGTGCATAAGCCACTGCACGCCTATCACGCCGCAAGATATGGCTCCCTTGTTAAGGGTTATTATGTTGTGTATGATGTTCTTCTCAACCTCACCGCGCACATAGTCGTCGTCAATCATGCCGAACGCCAGCGGAAGAAGGTTGGCCGTTACGGTGTTGTTGCCGTAGAACGTGCTGTCGGGATAGAGCATAAGGCCCGGCACCTCAGCCGTGTTGCGGTTTATGGTGAGGAACTTCTTGTTGAAGGCATCCTTCACGCGCGCTGCCTCTGCGCTGAACTCAGCAGCGTCGGCCGGCTTTTCAAGAATCGTGGCAAACCTCTCCATCATCTTGTTCAGTCTGTAATAGTAGGCCGTAGCAATGAGAGTACCGTCGGTTACGCGCTTGGGGTCACGGCTGTGTATCAGCTTTATGTCCTCAGGCGGCACGCACCAGTCGCCGTATTTGTCGCGCGGCATCAGTCCGTCCTTGCCATACTGATACTTCATGTGGCCGAGCCAGCGCTTCACGTTGCCGTAGTAGCGGCTCATAGGTTCAGCGTCGCCATACTGGTTATACATCATCTCGAGCGAGAAGGGCAGGGCAGAAGGCCATGTTATGTTGTCAGAATAATAGTTCCAGTAGGCAGGAGCCACGTCGGGTATGCAGCCGTCTTCACGCTGAGCCTCGGTTATGTCGCGTGCCCACTTGGCATAGAGAGCGTTGTTGTTGAATATGAAAGCCTCGCCGAAGCATCCGCGCACACGGTCGCCAAGCCACGGCTGACGCTCGTCGCGCTGCGGACAGTCAACGGGCATGCCCTTATAGTTGCCCAAGATGCCCCACATGGCATTATTGTAAACCTTGTTGAGTATGGTGTCGGCACATTCAAACGTGCCTGTCAACTCCATCTCGTCGCTTACCACTTCGCCTATAATGCCGTCAGAAGTTACGTTGTCAAGACCTGTAATCTCGGCATAACGGAAACCGTGATATACAAAAGTAGGAGCCCACCAGCGGCCGTCCTCATTGCCGGCAGCAACATAATAGTCGGTTGTAAACGCGTTGCGCAGGTTCTTTGTGAACAGACTTCCGTCCTCGTTGAGCTTCTCGGCATACTGAATCTTCACGCTGTCGCCGGCATTTACGCCGTCTATGCGCAGCTTGATCCAGCCCGCCATGTTCTGTCCCATGTCTATGATGTAGCCCTTGCCGCGCTTAGTTACGCTCACGGGCTTCATGGTCTTCACCACCTTCATGTTAGGACTCATTGCTCCGCGCAGCGTTCCCGTAGGTATGCCCACGCGCTCTGCCGCCATCCATTTAGAGTCGTCGTAGCCCACAGAGGTCCATGCGCCCAGTTCTTTGCGGGCGTCATATATCTCGCCGTCGTACTCGTTGTTGGAGCGTATCGCACCGTCGGGATTCAGTTTCCATTTGTTGCTCGACGAGATAACCTTCTTCTTGCCGTCTGCAAACTCAATGACGAGGTTAAGACGGAGCTTGGGATAACCGAAGTTGGCTATCTTGTAAGGCTTCTTCTTCTGCTGCATGGTGTAGAAGCGGCCGTTGCCAAGAGTTACGCCAATGGCGTTCTTGGCGGTCAGCATCTGCGTAACGTCGAACGCATTATACAGCACAGTCTTGCGATAGTCGGTAGGAGCAGGTGCCAGAACCTGGTCGCCCACCTTATGTCCGTTGATGTATGCCTCATACATGCCCAGTCCGCTGATGTAGAGCGTAGCCCGCTTTACGGGCTTGTCTAGGTCGAATTCGGTGCGCAGATAGCGCGAGCTGAGCTTGCTGTGCACGTCCTCAACGTCCCACGGCATGGCCTTCTCCAGACCAATCCACTGTCCGCTCCAGTCGGCTTCGTTGAGCAGTCCGACGTTCCACATTGCCGTCTCACTCCAGTCAGACTCGCCCTTTGTCGTTGTAACCTTCACGCGCCAGTAGCATGGCGTGTTGCTGCGCAGCTCCTTGCCCGCATATCTTATCCATTGCGACTGGTCGCCCTCGAGCGTTGCGTCCCAGAGGTCGCCCTCAAGTTTTGCGGCCTTTTCAGGTGTTGAGGCTACGATTATGCGGCACGACGTCTGCATCACGTCGTTCTCGTCCGATGTTATCATCCATCCCAGCCGCGGCTGTGGCGTGTCGATGCTCATCGGGTTGACCATGCGCTCCGTCTTCAGTCCGGTCACGGCAACGGGGAACGACGCCTTACGTCCGTTCTTCTTCTTTGCCGCGGGAGCCGTCATGCACAGACACAAGGCCAGGGCCGCCAATAATATTTTTCTAAACATGATATTTATATATTGTAGTTAAAGTAGCATTTTTAAGTGAAGAACGAAAAGTGAAGAGTGAAAAATCCAAATGCCTTGTAGCTTTTTCTCGCGAGCACTACGTTAGCTAATGTTCCGGCGGATTTGCAATTGCCGTGCAAGTGAGAGCAGAAGCAAATCTTATTTGATTATGCTGGGCGCAGCCGACAATCAATAGAATTTATCCGCCAACTTCATTGTTAATTAAATTATTCTCGCACGTACTACGTTAGCTAATGTTCCGGCGGATTTGCAATCCGCCGGAATTAAATATAAGGATTTTCAATCCGCTAACTTCCTTTGTTCTTCTTTTTAGCGCACTTATTTTAACTCTTACTTCTTAATTTCTTAGTTCTTTTCCTTCAGCATTACGTCTGTCTTGCCGATGTAATTCTTGCTTGAATCAACGGCAATAAGCACACGGTCACTGCCGCGCAGATAGGCTGCATCGTAAGTAAACTCAACGACCTTGCTGTCGTATTCGCCGAGATAAGTCAGCTTGCCGTCAGCCGGATTCATCCACCATACGTTCTTCTTTGCGCCGCTTATCTTTGTCAGGTCGATGCTCATGGGCTTGCCGCTGTAGTTGTATACGAGCAGATAGTCGTTGCCGCGGGTAGCTATTATGCGGTCGTAGCGCTCGCCGTTCTGTCCTGAGATGATGCTCTGGTCAGCCACGCGCTCTGTGAACGGGAAGCTAAGCATGAGCCATTTGAGATACTTCATCTGGTTGTAGCCCGGATCGTTCATTGCGTCCCACCAAGGTTTCTCAGCGCCGAAAGATGCCTTAAGGCCCGGACGTATAAACTGCATCACAGAGTTGTGGCCGTAGGTGTGGCCGAAAGCTCCGCCGAACACAGCCCAGTAAGCATAGCGGCGTACATCGTAGTCCATCCAGCGTGGAGCCGAGAAGTCGTGAAGTCCCTGCGGAATATCCTCGTATGAAGGCTCACCGTCGATAACAGGGCGCAGCGGTTTCTTCTCAAAGCTCATGTCAACATAGCGCCAGTTGTCCTCTTCGGTGTTCTCCTTAATAGTGTAGTCGCCGTCGCCGTTGCGCTGTCCGTAGCGGCGATGTCCGCTCTGGAACATGTTGAAGTCCATCCACTCGCGGTCGTTATACCACCATGCCGACGTTGTGCGTCCTCTCGGGTGGAAGGTCATGATGTGGTTCTTGTCCACCTTCTTTATGGCTCTTGCCATAGCGTCCCACACCTCAGGCTTCTTGTTGCCCATGATGTCGCCGCCGATCATCCATATAATGTTAGGCTTGTCCTTGTATCTCTCGCCCAGGAATTTGCCAAGAGCGGCAGCCTTCTTTACGTCCATCTTGTCGATCATAGAGCCCCATATGCAGTCCATGGCGATGTAGATGCCGTTGTTGGCAGCCACGTCTACGATATAGTCGAGATGCTCCCAGTAGCCGTAAACACCCGGCTTAGACACCTTGCTGAAGTCGAACTCGGCGTTGTTGGCAGCATGACCATACACGTTGAACGTGGGGATGGCGTTGAGCACCTGTATCTGCTCTACGTTATATCCTGCCAGGCGGTCTTTCTCGAGGAAATATTCGGCCTCCTCGCGGTTAAGACGTTCGGGCAGCAGCCATGCCGTGTTGCCCATCCAGAAAAACGGCTGTCCGTTTTCGTGCACTATGTAACGATTGTTCTCAGACACCACGAGCCGTCCGTTGCTCCACGGCTTGTAGATTTTGCCTGCCGCATTTATTGCCAAAGTGCTGAGCAGCAGGGTTGCGATAAATAGTATTCTGCTTTTATTCATACTACTTTTTTATTGATTTTTGTTAGTTAATATTATTCTTTTTCTCGGTTAATTCATAAGGTTTGCAATCACTTTTCAATTAGTTTTGTAAAGTTGCTTTTGCCTCTTAATGTTCCAGCTTATCGCCGTTGCATTGTGAAAGACGGCATATTGCGTTGCGAAACATGGTCTTTTACACGCCAAAAGGCCGCCTTTTGCGATGTTAAAGGTAGCCTTTTGCAACCCATTGAATATCAGTAGGTTGCATAGCCGGTTGCTTCATGGCCGATTTTGTGCCGCTTGGCCATGCCCGGCTTATATACGTAAAGTGGCGGAAATATGGGCTTTGTTCTGTTTTTCCCATATTCCGCCACATATATTATTCTGCTTCAAATGTGTACACAGCGCCCTTCTTGGTGCTTATGTCATACAGATATGTCTTCTCAGCCTCCGGCATCTTCTCGATGGCGTCAGGATAGTTTATCTTCTGACGGATGTCCGTTGGAGTTTCAAACAGTCTGTTCTTGTTCTCGCCCTTTGCGGCCTTCAGGCCCTTGCCCTTCAGAGGCACAGCCGAACGTATGCGCAGGTTGCCGCCAAGTTCCGACTTAACAGTTGTCTTTGTTATCTTGTTGTCCTTCCATGTCATGCTAACCTCAAAGCCTCCGCGCGCCTTCAGTCCGCTTACGGAGCCGTCTTTCCATGCGTCGGGCAGGGCAGGCAGCAGATATACAAAGCCGTCATGGCTCTGCATGAGCATCTCTGCTATGCCGGCCGTGCAGCCAAAGTTTCCGTCAATCTGGAATGGCGGGTGAGCGTCAAAGAGGTTAGGATAAGTTCCGCCCTTCTTCTTCTCGTTGCGCACCAGTGTCAGCTGGTCGCCGATTAGCTTCCATGCGTGGTTGCCGTCGAGCAGTCGTGACCACAGACACACCTTCCAGCCCATGCTCCATCCCGTAGACGGGTCGCCGCGGTGTATGAGCGACTTGCGTGCAGCGGCAGTGAGTTCGGGTGTGCGGAACGGAGAAATCTGGTTGCTCGGGAAGAGTCCGTACAGATGAGACACGTGTCTGTGCACGTCCTCCGGATTGTCCCAGTCGTCCATCCATTCCTGCAGCTGTCCCCAGCGGCCTGTCTGCATGGGCACCATCTCCGTGAGCTTCTGCTTCAGACTGTCGATTATTGTAGCCGTCTTGGTCTTGCCCAGTATGTCGGCAGCGTCAATTACGTGGTTGAACAGGTCGTAGAGCAGCTGGTTGTCCATCGTTACGCCTGCGGCAGTTGTAGCCTTGTAGGGGTGCTGGTTCTCGGGCGACAGACTGGGGCAGATAACCCACCAGTTGTTCTTAGGCTCGCGCACCATAATCTGATTGAAGAAGCGTGCCGCATTCTCCATTATCGGATAGACGCTCTCGAGGAACTTAACGTCGCCTGTGTAGAGATAATGCTCCCACAGATGCTGGCACATCCATGCGCCGCCTGTAGGCCACAGACCCGACGGAGCCTTGTCTATGGCTCCCGTTACGCGCCAGATGTCGGTGTTGTGGTGCAGCACCCATCCGTCGGCTCCGTACATTATGTCGGCCGACTTGTGTCCTGTCTCGCTCACGTCCTTGATAAGACTGAACAGCGGACCGTTGAGTTCGGTCAGGTTGGTCGACTCTGCCGGCCAGTAGTTCATCTCAAGATTGATGTTGCATGTATATTTGCTGTCCCACGACGGCAGCATCTTGTCGTTCCATATACCCTGCAGCGTGGGCGGCTGTGTGCCCGGCTGAGATGTGCATATCAGCAGATAGCGGCCAAACTGGAAGTAGGTCTCAACCAGATGCAGGTCGGTCTGCTTCTTGAACAGCTCCATGCGCTTGTCGGTTGTGGTTGACGCAAATGCGTCTTTGCCGAGGTCGAGCTTCACGCGGTCATACAGAGCCTTGTATTTCTTTACATGTGCGGCCTTCATCGTGTTGAAGTCCTTTGCCAGTGCCTCTTTCAGAGCCGTCTCAGAGCGCAGCGTGTCGTTGCCGCTGATGTCCTTATAGCTGTTGAAGTTTGTAGCTATTGTCAGATATATTGTAGCCTCGTCGGCACCGCTTATCTGCAATACGCCGTCGCGGCTGCTCATGCTTCCGCCCTTTATGGTTGCCGTAGCCCTGCCGGTAAATGTTACCTTGCCTTTCTGTCCTTCGTGCCATCCGCTTATGCCGCTCAGCACAATCTCGTTGCCTTCCGACTTAATGGTTACGTCCTGCTGCGGCGATGTCATCTGCGCGTTGCAGGTTATCATGCCTTTCTTGCTTGCAGTGAGGTGTATGGCTATTACGTTTCCGTCGAACGACGAAATGTATTCTCTCTGATATGTTACGCCGTTGCTTGTGTATCTCGTTATGGCGCGGGCAGAGTCAAGGCTCAGTTCGCGGTAGTAGTTGGTGTACTCGCCGTTGCCCGGGAAGTTGATATACAGGTCGCCAAACGGCTGATAAGGCATACCGCTGTTGGTGTTTGCCTGCACGTGTGCCGTGGCCAGGTCCTGCGCCTCCTTGTATTTGCCTTCCCACACCAGCTGTCTCACCTTCGGCAGATACTCCTTTGCCTCCGGGTTGGCGTTGTTGTTGGGCCTTCCTGCCCATATAGTCTCTTCGTTGAGCTGCAGACGCTCAGAGCCCGGCGTGCCGTATATCATGGCACCCAGGCGGCTGTTGCCTATCGGCAGAGCCTCTGTCCATGTGTATGCCGGTCTGTCATACCACAGCACATGCTTGTTCTCGGCCATTCCCTCTGTTGTTGTCATCAGGCATACGGCCGCCAGCAATGTTGTCTTTAGTAGTGCTTTTTTCATTTATTTCTTAGGTGTAAATCTTAGTGCGTTCTCGTCTTCAATAGTAACCTTGCTCTCGTCGAGCTTTGATGCGTCGAGATTGAAGGTGTCAATAAAGAATTTATATACAGCGTTGCGCTTGTTGTCGCCGAAGTCGTGGCGCTCTTTCGGCAGGTGTATGTTGCTCACCTTGTCTGTAGCACCATAGAATCCGTATATGCGCTGCAGGTAAGGATATTCCAGCTCGGGCGTTGTCGATGTCCAGTCGCCGCCGTCGCTCACCAGCATCATCGGCTTCGGGGCAAACATTGCAGCCAGTTCGGCGTTGCATGTGCCTCCTCCTGCCAGCTGTATCGGCATTCCGCTCTCACACGGACATCCGCCGTCGAACCACGACGAAACGCTCACCACAGGGTTGGCAGCCGTAAATCTGTCGTCGAGCACCGTCAGCAGCACGGTCTGAGTGCCGCCGCCCGAGCCTCCGTTCACGCCTATGCGCTTGGTGTCCACGTCCTTGCGCTGTATCATCCAGTCGAGTATCCTTATACCGTTTAATGCCTGCATCACGTGAGCCTCTGGTGTCTGGTGTGCCTTGCTGCCAACTTCGTCAGCAGATTCGCCCCATCCCCACAGGTCATAGTCAACGCATATCGCGCCCATGCGTGCCAGCGTGCCCAGTCTCAGCTGCTGCACCTTGCCGTAGCGTCCGTTGCTGAAGTGTCCGTTGGGGCATATTATCAGCGGATGCTTTCCCTTGCTCGTCGGGGCATAGATAGAGCCGCACACAGTGTGGCCGTTCGCTGTTTTCAGTCTGAAGTTCTGCACGGTATATCCGTCAAACTTTCTTATCTTTGAGTATTCGGGTTTCTCCTTAGAGCAGAGTGGCAGCAGCTTGTCTATGCCGAGGCGCTCTCTCACTTCCTTGCGCAGCGTGTCGCGTCGTGCCTCCCATGTAGCCTTGTCGCTGTATAGCGATGTCAGCCAGCTTATCATCTTCTGTCCGTCTTCAGGCTGTCTGCGCGGATATTCGTAAGGCTTTATCTTATACAGTTTGTCGTTCTGTTTAACAGCCTTGAAGTCGAAGGGCGACAATATGTTGCTGAGAGTCTCTTCGAGAGAGTAAGGACGCACGCGGAAGTCGGCATACGCCAGTTTCAGTCCTGTTGTGTCAACGTTGTATTTCAGTCTTATTCCGAATCTTGCCGACACGTCGTTGAGCACGTCGCTCAGCGGTCTTGTAAATTTGTTTTCAAAAGTTTGAGCTCCGGCACTCATGCTCAGTAGCATAAGTGCCGGAATTATAACACGTTTCATTTCTTGTTTATTTTATAAGTCAGTTTACCCAGACCGTCTCTCTTGGCGGCCAGTTTGCCGTTAACGAAGAGCATGAGGCCCTTGCCCTGGTGATAGCGCTGTCCGTCCTTGTCGTAGACGATGGCTATGTTGTTGCCGCGATAGCTAATGTTGTCCAGGCAGAAGTAGTTCCATGTGCCTTCCGGTATGAGCGGATTGACAACTATGCTGCCGTCGGCCTGCGGTCTTAGTCCTGCTATACCTGTTATCACGAGGTCGGCAAATGTAGAGTGGTTGTAGTATCTGCTGCGCTCGCGGTCGCCCATCAGCCATGCTCCGTTCTTCTCGTCGAGATATTCGCCGATATACGGGCGTCCTCTGTGGTGCTGGCTCTCAACATACAGTTTCATCTGTTTGAAGAATGTAGAGTCGCCAACAACAGGTTCGGGATATGTGCTTATGTAGTTTGCCATGGCTGTAAGCGTCTGGCTTGTTGCGAAAGGCCATACGGCGCCGTCCCATTCGCAGCGTCCCACTCCGTGCGAGCGGAATTCAGGATGTCTTCTCTCAGCCGTTGTAAGTCCGTAGGGTGCAGAGAATCCTTCCTCGTCTTCCACCTGCTTCCATGCCTCGTCATATTTCTTTGCGTCAGGCAGGTTGAAATACCATGGAATAAATCCTATGGCCTCGCGCACGGCAGCCAGAGTGTCGCCTCTCATAGTTTCGAAGAACGACTGCTTCTCGCTCCACAGATTTGTCTGTATCAGGTTCTTTATCGTGTCGGCCTCCATTGTGTATTCCTTGGCCTTCTTTGTGTCGCCTGCCAGCTTGTTCAGTTCTGCCAGAGCCATTGCGTTGCCGTACATATAGCTGTTTATTGTCGGGCGTGCATACTGCTTGCGTCTTCCGCCGCTGATGCTCTCTTCCATTCCGTCCTGCACGTCGCCCTGCCAGTAGAGTCCGCTCTTCAGTCGGTTGGTGCTCTTCCAGCGTGCGTATTCCTCTTCGAGCGACGGCTTCAGCGCCATTACGAACGATGTGTCGCCAAGCACCTTGTAAGCCTCATATATGGCAGCCGGGTTCCATGAACTGAACTTGTTCATCTTCTGCATTGCCTTGCCGTTGTTGCCGCGATACCATGTGTTCAGTATCTGGTGCAGATATGTCGAGTCGCGCAGCCAGCGTGTCTCCATCACGTGATGTCCTATTGCGCAGGCAATGAGGTTGTATTTGTCGGCATAAGAGCGCTGAACGAGGAATTCGGTCATGCCCAGTCCTACAGGAGTGCGCTTGATGTGCTTGCGCAGCGACCACCAGCGGAAGTAGTAGATCTCTTCCATGTCCTTGTCGGGACATTCAAACAGAGGTATGTTCTTGCTCATCCATTCAGACGACTTGCTGTTGGGTATGTCCGTAACGATGTTCTCGTCCTCCATGTTGTTGAAGTATTCGGCATAGTGTGCGAAGTCGTCATACTTCAGCACTGTTGACGCTGAGTCGGCGTCTGCCGATGCAGTCTTCACGTTTGCAATAGAGAATGATGCCAGCTTGTCCTGCTCGTCGGCACGTGGCATGTCAACATACTGGTCGGCAGGAGTCTCAATGTTCGGCTCAGTGAACAGGTCGCCTGTGCGGAATACTATTCGTGTTATGGCGTCAACGGGTGTGTCGAACATACGTGCCGTTGCTTTCTTGCCGTTCACAAAGTATGTTCCCACGTGTCCGTCTACCGACAGCTTGGCTGTGATATGATATGTCTGTCCGGCGTCATAGTGCTTCAGCATGCCGCCATAGCGCGCTCCGCCCTTTACCTTCATTGTTGCGGCAGAGTCGAGCACGATGCGGGCGCACATGTTGCCCTTGTCGTCAAGGAACTCTATGTTGAGCTGTCCGTGGTCGTTCTGTGCGGGCTTAACGTCGAAGTCAACAGTAAGCTCCTTCGTTGCCGGTATCAGTTTCTCCACCTTGGCGTAGTCATACGGATCCTTGTCGCTCAGTGTCAGCCATTCGCCGTTGAGCGTTACGGGTGCCCACAGCGGCGAGTAGATGTTCCAGTCTTTCATGTCCTGCAGTTTGGCATACTTGCTGAAGCTGCCTCCTGCATGTTCTGTAGCCTTTATCTTTACAGGCACGGGTATGCACGACACCCACATGTCTTCCTTGTTGTTGCTGTAAGTAACCCACAGGTTCTTGTCCGGCGGTGTTCCGTTGCCTTCCAGTATGCCTCGTGTATACTGCGGTCCGTAGCTCTTGTAGTTGCCCCAGTGGCGTTCAGGCGTAACCTCGCCGTTCACCAGGTTGAGCGTAGTGTATTCCAGTCCGTCGTTGCTCAGCGATATAGCCAGCGGCCAGCGATATTCAGCCGGGTTATATACAGTGGCATAAGTGCCGTCAGAAAGGCGCTGTCCCCATATCTTCGCGTTAGAGTTCACAAAGCCGTGAGCCCTCTTTGCCGGTTCTCTCCATGTGTTTCCGCCGTCGCTGCTTATGCTTGTCAGCGCGTGCTTCCACAATCCCACCTTGCGTCCGTCGGGCAGAGTGTATCCGCTGAACGCCTTGTAGGGAGTCTTCAGCGGCAGTATGTCGTCGTTTCTGTCTGCCTCTTCAACCCACTGCATCCTGTACATCGGGTTAGCCAGAATCTCGTCGCAGGCCTTAACAAACTCCTTGTCCTTTGCTTTCTTGTAGTAAGGATAGTCGGTGTTCTTTTCGTTAAATCCGTGGTTATAATATATAAAGTATATAGGACCGAATGTTCCGTCGGCCTTTATCTCTCTTACCACGCGGCCTATTCCGTTGCCGTCGTTGGGGTCGTCTTTCGGAGTGAGCGCCACGCCGTAGTTGCCCATTGCAATGAGACGGTTGCTCTTAGACACATAGAAGCCCACGCGCTGGTGCATGATGGCCTTCAGGTCTTTTGCCACAACGCTCGGCCATGTCGGTTTTGTGTATCCGTCGGGCACGTTGTATTCAGGGAACAGCTCAACGGGCTTAGTCCATTTGTATCCGTCTACAGAAGTCTGCAGCATGGTCTTTCCGGGCGGCTCATGCTCGCTTCTCGGGTCGGTCAGGTAGTGCATGTAGAACTTGCCTTTCCAGTATGCCATCATGGGCTGATGGTTATAGAGCCATCCCTGTTCGCCTCTCATGGTCTGAATGCTGTGAACTCCCACCACGGGCGACAGTCCGCCGTCATGTCGTGCAGGCGTTGCCACGGTCGTTCCGGTGTAGTGCACGGCGTCGCGGTTCTCCTTTATCAGGTTCTTCACAATTTCCTCGTCGGCCATGAACACCGTTCCGTGCTTATGACCTACGGGGAAACTTACCGCTCCCGTCTGATCCTGAAAATGCACAAAGTCTCTTGTCCTTGCGGCACCATATATGCCGTGGCGGTAAGAGTCGTAATATATGTAATACCATCCTTTCACGAATGCCGTTGTAGGGCCTTCGCAGAAGCTCTCTGTGAACGGCTCCGACGCCTTGCTCCATGGGCCGTAGGGCGACTTGGCAAAAGCCACCTTGATGTTGCGCTGGTCTCTCGAGTTGTCTTTCAGCACCATCACGTAGTCGTCCTTGCCTCTCTTTACGAGAGTGGCGTCAATGCTGCTGAAGTCTGGGTCGATAAGCACCTTGGCCTTGCTGAACTTCTTGAAGTCCTTTGTCGTAACGTAGTACAGACGGTGATTGTTGTAGTGGTCTTCCTTATAGTCGGGAAACTTGCCCGGTATGCATGATGCCCATATTATCATGTACTGCTTCTTCACGTCGTCGTAGAACAGTTCCGGTGCCCATACGTTCACCGTTGTAGGGTCTGTCATGACGTTTATCAGTCTTGGCTTGCTCCAGTGGATAAGATCTTTTGATGATGCATAACCAAAACCCTTGTCGCCCTTCCAGCTCGATGTCCATACCAGATGGAACGTGCCGTCGGGTCCTTTCACTATCGAAGGGTCGCGCATCACCTTCTGTTCTCCTACCGCCGGGCGCAGGAATGTGCCCTGTATGGTGTCCCATCTCAGTCCGTCATAGCTGTAGATAAAGCGCAGGCCTTCGTTGGCCGGCTCATGGAATGATGTGGAAACGTAAATGTCTTTCGCGTAAGAAAGATTTGGTGCCGTCGTTGTCAACATAACGATGGCAGACAAAAAAAGTTTTCTCATTTCAGTTTTTCTTGTTTATGTTATGACGCTCAGATTTTAGGTTTGTAATCATATTAATTAATGTAACTTTAAATTTTTTATTGTAACAATGCGTGCTTTTCTTCTCCTCCGTAGTCTGTTTTCATCTTCTCCGCTCCTTATTGTACCGTGCCGTCAGTGCCCCTATGTGCCTGACAGACTTAAAAATCGGTCATTCTGACGGCTTTTTCACGGCAGAAATGTTTTTGTTATACTTTTTTAAAGCAATTGAACCTCTTATGCATCATCAATGTAAACATATTTTGGTAATTTTGTACAAAAATTTACAAGCCGCCGGATTTGCGCCGCCCGCAGCCGCAGTTTTGCAGTATGGCGTGTGCGTGTTTTGCCTATGCAGCGGCACGTTGCAGGGCGTTGTCTGCCGATGACGGGTGCGGCATAACAGAGAGCGAACGTATAAAAACAAAAACATAAAGCCTATGAAGTTGAGAATATGTTTATTCCTTATGGCCACCATGATGCTTCTGAGCAATGGTCAGGCCAGTGTGAACGTGTTTACCGTAAAGGGCCGCGTTACCGACAAGGCGGGCAGGGGCATCAGCGGAGTGGTGGTCAACAACGGCATGGCCTTCACCCGTACAGACGCCAATGGCTACTGGACGCTGCGCACCGACACGTTTGTCAGCAAGTTTATAAGCATCTCCACGCCGGCTGCCTACAAGCTGCCTTCCAAGAACGGCATAGCCTCCGGCTTCTACGTGCCCGTCAGGACGGCCGTAAGCTCTAAGAGCTGCAACTTTGTGCTCGAAAAGCGCACCAAGCCTGTCGACAGGTTCAGCTACATAGCCATATCCGACCCTCAGATGCTCGATGCTGCCGACATGAAGAGATGGAACACCGAACTGGTGCCCGACATGCGTGCCGTGGTCGACTCGCTGAGCAAGACGCGTGAGGTGGTGGGCGTCACCGTGGGCGACATCGTGTTCGACAACCTGCCGTTGCTGCGCAGCTATGCCGCGTCGTTCAAGAACATGAAGATAACCATGTTTCAGTGTATCGGCAACCACGACTTCGACAAGCGCTACAAGGGACTCAACAACGCGCGCCTTGGTGCCGGAGCCTACGGCGAGATGGCCTATGCGGCTGTGTTCGGACCTACCGACTATTCGTTCAACATAGGCAAGGCCCACGTCGTTACGCTGAAGAACATCAACTATAAGGGCAACAAGGCGTATGTTGAGACGCTCACGGAGAATCAGCTGCGCTGGCTCGCCAACGACCTGAAGTTTGTGCCCAAAGGCTCGCTCGTCATCCTCAACATGCACGCCGCAGCATGGAACAAGGACGACCCAGCCCAGAACATGCGCGGGGCTGCCTCGCTGCAGAAGTTGCTCGAGGGCTACAAGGTGCATGTGTTCTGCGGCCATACCCATTACTTTCAGAACGTGGTGGTCAACAGCAACCTCTATCAGCACAACATAGGAGCTGCCAGCGGAGCGTGGTGGAACGGATGGCTCAACCGCTGCGGAGCGCCTAACGGATATATGGTTGTAGATGTCAACGGAAGCAGCGTCGAGTGGCAGTATAAGGCCACGGGCTTCCCCTTCTCGCGCCAAATGACGCTCTACGACAAGGGCGACTTCGGCACGCAGCCCGGATATGTCGTTGCCAACATCTGGGACTACGACCCTGCATGCAAGGTTGAATGGTATCAGGACGGCAAGCTGATGGGCACCATGCAGCGCTTCACGGGCGTCGACTTTGAGTTTGGCTCGCGCACGCTTGCTGCCGGACGCCCCGCCAACACGTCGCACCTGTTCAGATGCAAGCCCGTGGGCAACTATAAGGAGATAAAGGTGGTTATGACCAACCGCTTCGGTCGCACCGTCTCTGACGTCATCAGACCTCGCGTCTCTGTCATAGCTCACCGCGGAGGTGCCGGACTTTATCCCGAGAACACTATCGAGGCAATGCTCAATGCCGTGAAGCTCGGCGTAACCGACCTTGAGATGGACCTGCACGTAACCAAGGACGGGGTAGTGGTGGTTTCGCACGATCCCTATGTCAAAGGTTACGGACAGAAGTATCCCATCTATTCGCTCACATGGAAACAGCTTTCGGCAAAGGTCATCGGCAACGTAAAAGACCCTGCTTTCCCCGACAGCAAGCGCCTCTACACCCATGTGCCTATGGTGACGGCGCTCATCGATTCTGTTGAAACTTACTGCCGTCAGCACCGCCTTGCGCCTGTAAGATACACCATAGAAATCAAGTCTGACGCCGCTCTCGACGGCAAGCTTACGCCCGACTACAAGACCTTTGCCGACCAGTGTGTAAAGGCTCTCAGCACCCGCAACCTCGGTTCGCGCCTGCTCGTGCAGAGCTTCGACGTGCGCACGCTGAAGTATCTTCATGCCAAGTATCCGCAGATGCGCCTGCTCTACCTGATAGACAATACGTCGGGCGGCTATGATGCTGCCATGACCAAGCTCGGCTTTGTGCCTTATGCCGTCGGTCCCGACTATCCCATGGTCAACTCAGCCTTCGTAGCTAAAGCAAAGTCTGTCGGAATGCGCGTCATTCCTTACACCGTGGACACCAAGGCCGATGCGCAGAAGATGGTTAAGGCGGGCGTAAATGCCATCATAACCAACTATCCCGACAGGATGTTCGGATGGATAGGCAAGTAGACAGCGGCTCTGCCGTCATGTGGCTTGCACCAAGGCTTAATGCCGTGAACAGATATTTTTTTTGCATAATATAAGCAAAGCGTTGCTGAATTTTCTTCTTGTGATGACAGGGCCGGGCTTTCAGCCCCCGGCCCTTTTTCGTGTCTTTGCGTCCGGTTAGTGCCTTGTGTATGCGGGTCAGGCTGTCGGGGGCTGTTGTCTGATGATTTGTGTGATGTTAAAATGTAAGTAAATGGCGTGCTGTTCTTTCATAATGACATATTGTGTATGTGCGCTTTTGTTGCCGTATTAGTCTTCTGGTAAGTCCGCTTTGCGCTTTTTGTTGCCTGTTTTCATGCGTTTTGAGTGCCGGTTTATGGCCGTCGGTCAGCAAAAGGTATGCTTTTGCCGTTTTATTACCATACATTTCGCTTTGCGTTATGCCGTCTTTCGCCTTCTGATTTGCGGTCTTTCGGCTTCCCGTTTGTGCCCTTTTGCATGGCGTCGTCATTCCTCTTGTTGCACATCTATGCATTATGTCTCAATATCTTTCTGATGTACTGCATTTTATTTTTGCACACAATTTTGCGCAAAAAATGGCACTGTTTCACCTAAATCTTATTCTGTCGCCGTTTAATGTCATTTTGCTAAATCAATATGTAAGATAAATTACAGTTATGCTTTCTTTGTGTCTTTTCTATGATCTTTGTGCTGTTTTGTTTGCGTATTTATTGAAATAATGACAATAAATTATCCATTATTATTGCATATTGATAATAAATTATTATCTTTGCTGCCGTATTTTATGATTAATAAGAGAGAATATGAGCAAATTGATAAGGCCTGTAGACTATAAGCCGCTGCTGAACGTCAGGCAGACGGAGCAGGGCATAAAAATGATAAAAGACTTTTTTCAGCAGAATCTTTCAACGGAGCTTCGCCTCCGCCGTGTAACAGCACCGCTGTTTGTGCTTAAAGGTCTTGGCATAAACGATGACCTCAACGGCACGGAACGCCCCGTGACGTTTCCCATTAAGGATCTTGGCGACGCTCAGGCAGAGGTGGTCCACTCGCTTGCCAAGTGGAAACGGCTCACCCTGGCAGAGTATGCCGTTGAGCCGGGCTATGGCATCTACACCGACATGAACGCCATCAGGGCCGACGAGGAGCTTGACAATCTTCATTCGCTCTATGTCGACCAGTGGGACTGGGAGATGGTTATGACGCGCGCCGAGCGCAATCTCGACTTCCTTAAAAGCGTTGTCCGCCGCATCTATGCTGCCATCCTCCGTACTGAGTATCTTGTGTGCGAGCATTATTCGGCCCTTAAGCCCTTTCTGCCTTCCGACATCCATTTCGTCCACAGCGAAGACCTGCTGCAGATGTATCCCGACAAGAGCGTGAAAGAACGTGAAGACCTGATATGCAAGAAGTACGGCGCCGTGTTCATCATTGGCATCGGCGGCAACCTGTCTGACGGCAAGCCGCACGACGGTCGTGCTCCCGACTATGACGACTGGACCACGCCCAATAGCGACAGCCGCAACGGTCTCAACGGTGACATCCTTATCTGGTATCCCACGCTCGCCCGTGCCGTCGAGCTGTCGTCAATGGGCATACGTGTTGACAAAGAAGCACTGCTGCGCCAGTTGAAGCTGACGGGTCAGGAACGCAGGGCGAATCTGTATTTCCACAAAAAGCTCCTTGACGGTGAACTTCCGTTGAGCATCGGCGGTGGAATAGGGCAGAGTCGCCTGTGCATGGTGCTGCTCCACAAAGCCCATTTAGGCGAGATACAGGCCAGCATCTGGCCCGAAGAGATGAGAAAAGAGTGTGAAGAATTGGGAATGGGGATAATATAATTTTAAGTGAAGAACGAAGAGCAGGCGCAAAGCGCAAGCAGGCTTGAGCAATTAAAAATTAAGAATTAAAAATTAAACAGCGTTTCTTGTTGGGTATTGTCATTTGGAGTTAAAGTAGTTATAGGAGTTATCGCTCACTAAGGTGAGCTAGGAGCATATTTAAGTGAAGAGTGAAGAACGAAGAGTGAAAAATCCAATTGTCCTGTGGCTATTGTCAATGCATTGCAATTGATAATAACCAACAAGGCTAATGTGCCGGCGGATTTGGAGATTGTCGTGCAAACGAGAGCAGAAACAAATTGTATTTGGTTATGCCGAGTGCAGCCGGCAATCAATAGAATTAATCTGCCGGAATAAAGTATAAGGATCTTTGATCCGCTTAAAAATACCGATTATTTATGTGAAGCAGGCACAAAAGCGCAATCAGGCCTGAGCATTAAAAAAAATAAAAGTGAAAATATGAATGCCAAGCTAGTATAAAACAACATGACAATATAAAATAGGAAGTAATCGGACAGTTCTGGCGAAAATTAAAAATTAAAAGTTAAAAATCAAAATGTCTAAGCTAGTTTAATACAGCATGACAATACAAAATAGGAAGTAATCGGATCACAAATTAGCTACGCTGACCTTCGGTTCTTATACTTTATTCCGGCGGAGCACAGATCCGCCGGAACATTAGCAAACGTAGTGCTTGCGAAAAAAGACAACAATGCATTTGGACTTTTCACTCTTCAATTTTCATTCTTCACTTAAACACGTACTACGTTTGCATATGACTTTAACTCCTAGCCAACTCCGTTGGCGATAACTACTATAACTCCTTTAACTCCTAAACCAACTGCTATAACTCCTTTAACTCCTGACAAGAACGTAATTATGAATTCCTAGCTTACCTCCAGTCCGAGTATTTCGCTTAGCCGTTCGAAGGCCTTGTTTGTATTTTTCAGTTCGTCAAAGCGTTCGCGGTTTGTCGGTATGCGCTTTATCTCTTCAGGCTTTGCCAGTCTTAGCGTCAGTGTTATGTCGCTGTTTCTGAGGGCCTTTATCAGCGTGTTGCGTATTCTGCCCTTAATCTTGTTTATCTCTTCCAGCAGAATCTCGTTGTCAACCACCACCTCGATGTTCGGAAACTCCTTTATTGTCGGCATCATGTTCTTCATGCGCGCCGCTATTCCCGTCATCTGCTGCGGCATACGGTTGCACATGCCTACCCATTGCGTCAGCATCTCGTCCTCTGTGAACGTGTTGTGCTCACCGTTGTCAACAACCTCTACGTCTTGCTCCGCCACCATCTGCGGCTCTTCGCCTTGACGTCTCAGGTTGGCAAACGTTTTGCCGATGCTGCCCAGTTTCAGGTTGCGCAGCTTCGTTGTTGTTGCCGGCTGTGCGGCCTTTGCTCCGTCGCCGTTGCTCATGCTGTTGTCGGTGCTGCTGCCTTCGCTTGCAGACACGACGCTCTCTGCCGCCTTCTCGGCATTGTGCTTGGCAATGGCCGTATGGCGGTTAACGCTGGGCTCGGCCGCGGCCACCTGCATAGCCGCCTTTGGCCTTTCGCCCATAAGTCTTTTAAACAGGGATTTCAGTCTCTTAGGGCAACGCCCCGAGGCTGCCCCTTCGTCGTCAGGCTGAGTTATCTGCGCTATCTCTATCAGCGTCAGCTCCACCAGCAGTCTCTTGTTGCTGCTCTGGCGGTAGTTTATGTCGCAGTCGTTGATAATGCGCAGCGCCTTATACAGAAACGCCGAACTGCATTTGGCAGCCTGCGCCTTGTATTTCTCCGTCTGCGATGCACTCGCCTGCAGCAGCGGCAGCGTCTGTTCGTCCTTTGCCATCATCACGTTGCGCACGTGCACCGCCAGTCCGTTTATCAGGTGTCCGCCGTCGAAGCCCTTGTTTATTATGTTGTTCAGCAGCACCATCACGTCTGCCGCCTTGTTCTCCAGGCACAGGTCTATGATGTTAAAGTAGTTGTCGGCGTCGAGCACGTTCAGGTCCTCAATCACCTTTTTATATGTGATGTTGCCCTGACAGAAACTTGCAGCCTGGTCGAACACCGACAGCGCGTCTCTCATTCCGCCGTCGGCCTTCTCCGCTATCACGTTCAGCGCCTCCTCCTCATAAGTTATGCCTTCCTTCTCGGCCACCATCTTCAGGTGGTTGATGATGTTGGGCACCGTCATGCGCTCAAAGTCATAAATCTGACAGCGTGATATGATGGTAGGCAGAATCTTGTGCTTCTCTGTTGTCGCCAGGATGAATATCACGTGTGCAGGCGGTTCCTCAAGAGTCTTCAGAAAGGCGTTGAATGCCGCTGTCGACAGCATGTGCACCTCGTCGATGATAAACACCTTATACTTACCCACCTGCGGCGGTATTCTTGTCTGTTCCATCAGAGCCTTGATGTTCTCCACCGAGTTGTTGCTGGCAGCGTCGAGCTCAAAGATGTTATACGAGCGCTGTTCGTTGAACGCCTTGCAGCTTTCGCATTCGTTGCAGGCCTCACCTTCAGCAGTAGGGTTCTGGCAGTTGATGGCCTTGGCAAAGATACGTGCGCATGTAGTCTTGCCCACGCCCCTGGGTCCGCAGAACAGGTAGGCATGAGCCAGCTTTCCGCTCTTCACAGCGTTTTTCAGCGTAGTGGTAAGAGACGCCTGTCCCACAACCGAGTCGAAGGTCATAGGTCTGTATTTGCGCGCAGAAACAATATATTCTTTCATAATACAAAAAAATCAAAGCGAAGATAACGTCCTCATTGCGTGTGCGTAATCCTCAAGCCATGCTTGAATGTTATGCAGAGATGCAATATATCTTATGCAAAGATACTTCAAATCGAATGTATTACAAAATAAAAAACACAGTTTTTATTTTTTGTTGTTCGGTTGAAGTCGATAAATAATTCATAATTGTCAAGCCGATATGATAGTTTAAGAACGGATTTATATGTTTAATTATTTTCATATATTTAATTTAATTGTTTTTTATCCTTAAAGAAAACATGCTTAAAAGATAAAAAATACTTGTTCATTTATGAACATCATTTTTTTTTTCGTATATTTGTAACCGTTTAAAATGTAAACAACATGACAGCAATAGTTGGAGTCTTGAATAAACACGCTGTGGCAATTGCGGCAGATAGTGCTGTTACAATGGGTAATACTCATAAAGTGGTAAATAGTGCAAATAAAATATTTACCCTGTCAAAATATCATCCGGTAGCTGTAATGACATATAATAATGCCGCTTTTATGGGTGTTCCATGGGATATAATTATAAAGGAATATCGTAAGCAGATTAATGATCGGAGTTTTCCTCGTTTGGAGGATTATGTTAATGATTTTATCAAATTCTTACATTTGCGTCATTTCTTTTGTGATGAACGTACTCAGCTCGAGTATATGATTTATTTTTTGGAATCTTTTATTAATATTTGTCGTAAAGAAATATCGAGAGATAAAGAAATTTCTGAGGATGAAATAACAAAGGATTTGATAGATGAAAAATTGAACGAATGTTTGTTGAAAAATGAAAATGCAGACAGATGTCAGGAGTTTGTATCATATACATATGATGATTTTAAAAAATATTCCGGTCAATATATAAGTGATTATGCTGTAAAAAATAAAATTGAAAATATAGACCTTTTAGTTGAATCTTTTTATTATTATATATCAGCTAAATTTTCTATGCCACTTTATACAGGTTTGGTGTTTGTGGGTTATGGTGAAGAAGAAATATATCCGTCATTGTATCCGATAAATATTTCATTGGGTATAAATGATCGTCTGAAATACTATCTTGATGATAAAAATATTGCACAAATTACGGAACATGGTCCTGGAGCTATAATAATACCCTTTGCACAGATTGATGTTACACAGACTATCATAAGAGGCATAAATCCTAGTTTTCAGGACATCATCTATAACGTTATAGACAAATCTATAGCATCCTTTTCCGGTATTATAACAAAGATTCTTGATTCAAATCCATCTACAGCTGCGGTATCGGAAGCTGTTAAAAAATTGGATTTAAGACAAGTAATTGATGAAATAACATCTCTGATAAATATGGAAATGCGTAAAACTTACACAGAACCATTGCTGAATACTGTTGTGTCCTTAGATAAGGAAGATATGGCAAATATGGCAGAAAGTTTTATATCTCTAACTTCTCTCGTTAGAAGAATGCAACCAGGAGAAGAAACTGTTGGTGGACCTGTTGATGTCGCAGTTATATCTAAAGGTGACGGTTTTGTATGGATAAATAGAAAGCATTATTTCAGACCAGAATTAAATGCGCCTTTTTTCAGTAATTATTTTAAGTAAGAAAGGAATTTATATATGTGTACCATAATTAGTAGTTTTGACTCTCATGCAAAAATGGAGGGGACGTTATTGACAAGGGAGCAAGTTGAGGATATTTCAGCTCGCATATCAGAGAAAGTTTCAGAAAATGTAACGAGACAGTTAGAAAAAGCTATGTCTTTGGAAACTTTTAATAAGTCCGATAAAGTGTAAATGATTATACATGCTGAGATAAAAAAGGAATGTCATTTGAGACATTCCTTTTTTATTGCTTTTTATTTGTGGTTTGTAGAATATTGTGTTGGCTGTCATTAATTGTATCGTTAAATAATTGACGGATTAAGAAATTGTTATAGTAATTATCATTGTTCCGACGGAATAATAAGTGCTTGCGAAAAGCTCCGACAATGCAATTGTATTATACACTTTTAATTTTTAATTGCTCAGGCCTGATTATGCTTTTGCATTTGCTCTTCACTTAAACAAGCGGTATTTTAAGCGGATTAAATAAATCCTTATATTCAATTCCGGCGGAGCGCAGATCCGCCGGCACATTAGTCTTGTTGGTTATTATCGATTGCAATGCATTGGCAATAGCCACAGGACATTTGGATTTTTCACTATTTATTCTTCACTCTTCACTTAAATATGCTCTTCACTTTCGTAAGATGCACTACGTTTGCTATTGTGCCGGCTGATTTGCAATCTGCCGGAATTGAATATCAGGATCTGTGATCCGATTACTTCCTATTTTGTATTGTCATGCTGTATTGTATTAAACCAGCTTAGACATTTAGATTTTTAACTTTTAATTGCGCTAGGCCTGCTTTTCGTTCCTTATTTTCGTAAAACAGCGGTATTTTAAGCGGATTAAATAAATCCTTATATTCAATTCCGGCGGAGCGCAGATCCGCCGGCACAATAGCTTTGTCGTTTATTATCAATTCTATTACAAAGAAAAGAATCAACAAGGCATATGACTTTAACTCCTAGCCAACTCCGTTGGCGATAACTCCTCTAACTACTTTAACTACTAATTACAATACCATTATTGTCTGGGACTCTCAGCACCTTTGTTTTCTCACGATGCAAATGAACCATTATGCACCAAGGCGGTTTGTTGCAGGATGCTTGTGCCTGTAAATTCTTTTATGTCAGATGCTTACGTGCATGCGTTGTTGTCTGTTTTTTCGTTTTGTTTGTTCCGCCTACAGTACGGCTTCAAAAAAAATGCCGCTTTTGTTTACTTATTTATATAAAAAATATTACTTTTGCACCGGTGTTTCACATATTATATAATAACGTGGGGCATCATAAAAGAGCAAACATAAACCGGACTTTCATGGACGGAAATGTAAATTCGAACGACAATCTTGCGACGGCTAATAATGACGCTGGCGACGCCGTAGGCGTATCTCAACCTTTCAGATGGTACGTCGCGATAGTAAGCAATAACACCGAAAAAGTGTGTGCCGAAAAGATTGCTGCATTGGGCTACGACACATACGTTCCTACACAAAAAGAGCTGCGCCGCTGGAAGAACGGGCGCCGTAAAATCATCGACCGTATTGTTATTCCTGCTGCCGTCTTTGTGCGCTGCACCGAGGCCGACCGCCGCCATCATGTTGTCAACCTTCCTTTCGTAAAGCGCTTCATGGTCAACCGCGCCGCTGCCACCAACCAATACGGCTGGCATCCTGTAGCCATCGTGCCCGACCGTGAAATAGAGAAGCTCCGCTTTATCCTCTACAACTCTGACGCCGCCATCACTATCGAGCCCCTGCCGCTGCGTCTTGGCGACAAGGTGCGTGTTGTGCGCGGCAAACTCCTTGGATTAGAAGGCAACATCGTAAGATGCGAAAGCCACGACTCATCCGATGCCGCCAACCTCGACATCGTAGTGCAGCTCGACATCCTTGGTTGTGCCCGCATGAACATATCGCCAACGGATCTGGAGAAAATATGAAAATAATTCACAATTCATAATTCACAATTCATAATTCACAATTCATAATTCACAATTCACAATTGGGTTAGCTAATTAATGTGCCGGCGGATCTGCGCTCCGCCGGAATAAAGTATAAGGATCTGTGATCCGCTTAAACTACCGCTGTTTTACGAAAGTAAGGAAGGAAAAGCAGGCCTAGCGCAATTAAAAGTTAAAAATTAAAATGTCTAAGCAAGTTTAAAACAGCATGACAATACAAAATAGGAAGTAATCGGATCTCAGATCCTGATATTCCATTCCGGCGGAGCGCAGATCCGCCGGAACATAAGCAACGTAGTGCATCTTACGAAAGTGAAGAGTGAAGAACGAAGAGTGAAAAATCCAATTGCTTTGTTGGTCTGTTTCACACGTACTACGTTTGCATATGACTTTAACTCCTAGCCAACTCCGTTGGCGATAACTTCTTTAACTACTTTAACTCCATACAAAAACGTAGCTCGGTCCAACCCAATTATGAATTTACTTTAAAGCACGGGCATGCTTTGCGTGGGTTTAGGTCATGATGCCCTACGATAAGGGCTTTAGGAAACAGACGGTGCATTCTCTCTACTAAAGATTTCAAGGCTTTGCGCTGGGCTTCAGTCCTGGTGTCGGCCGGCTTGCCGTTGGCGTCAAGTCCGCCTTCGTAGCAGATGCCGATAGAGTGGGAGTTATGGCCTTCGCAGTGCGCCCCGACCTTTTCTATGGGTCGTCCGTCGTGCACGGTGCCGTCGCGTGTGATATAGAAGTGGTATCCGATATCCCGGAAGTGTCTGTGCATTATATGGTCGCGCCGGCACTCCTCAAAGCTCAGGCTCCTCCCTTCGGGAGTCGCCGAGCAGTGAATGATGATAAGAGTAATTGTTCTCATCGGTAATGTAAGTTTACATACAACTCTGTAAGCCGAAAGCTGCGGCTACGGCCGACAGCACACTGATTACAGTCTGAATAATAATCTTAAAGATAGTTTTCTTCTGGTCGTTCATATTTATTATAAATTTAATATTAAGTTAAAGAAAAAGAGCCCCTCCAAACCTCCCCTGCGGGGAGGCTTCAAAGTGGCTTCTTTTCGTCACTCTGCGTAGGGCTGTTTTCAATCCGCTTAAACTATCGCAGTATTACGAAAGTGAAAACTTAAGAATGAAAATCCATATGTCTTGTGGGTTCAATTCAACCATGAGTTAAAGTTAGAGTCAACGGCAAACATAATGCTTGCGAAAAGGACCTACAATACAATTGGATTGACTAACGTCAAACTCTGTTTTTTCACTTTTCATTTAAATTCCTCCTCCTTCGCCGGTGTCGCTTACCGAGTATTTCGTGAGCTGTTTCACCACGGCGTCCTGTTTCAGGGTAGAGGTCGAGAGGTTACCGGTGGCACGTGCGCGGAGTTTCAGACCGCTGACATATTCGGCCACGTTGAAGGCGGCAACAGAGGCGGCACCCTTGCTCCTTATACCAACGGAGAATATCGCCAGGTCGTCCAGCTTAACGTTCTTGCCGTCGAGCAGCAGTTCCTTGATACATGCAATCATGTCTTTCAGCACACCGTGTATAACTCCGGGCGAGTAGGGAGTGTTGTGAGTAGACATGTGCTTGGCAAGCATCTCCGTGTCGTAAGTCTCGTCGCACACGGCGCGGGCGTACCATAGGTTATACCCCGTGTTGCCTTCCATCTTGTTCTGATACAATTTGTAACGAATCATAGTTTTTAAAGTTTTAAAGATTAATAATACGATTATAATTCACAATTCACAATTCATAATTCACAATTAATTTACCCGTTCTTGTCAGGAGTTAAAGTAGTTAGAGTAGTTATCACCAACGGAGTTGGCTAGGAGTTAAAGTCATATGCAAACGTAGTACGTGTGAAACAGACCAACAAAGCAATTGGATTTTTCACTCTTCGTTCTTCACTATTCACTTTCGTAAGATGCACTACGTTTGCTAATGTGCCGGCGGATCTGCGCTCCGCCGGAAAGGAGTATCAGGATTTTCAATCCGCTTACTTCCTGTTTCACCAATTAGCTTATGCTGAACTTCTTTTAGCTTACGCCGAACTACGTTTCATAATTATCAATTTACTGAACTTTCTTTTGCAAAGATACAAAGCAGCAAAAGTCAGAAATGAGATAATGTGTAAAATGGTGAGTTACAGTGACTTAAAGTTACATAAACCTTTGCTTATCTCGCAATTTTTTCGTATCTTAGCTACATAATAACAGTCCCCGTTGCCGCAGGCATCTCACGCCTTTCTACGGAGCGACGGAGTCTTTAAGTCAAAGCAGATATGGAATATTTCAAGATACGCACATACGGCCGCATGGAGCTTGCCCAGGCTTACTGCCCCGACATGAATCCCCGTGCCGCCTATCATAAGCTCTCGTTATGGATAGACCGCTATCCTAACCTTCGTGAACAACTTGCAGCCATAGGCGCATCGCCTAAGTCGCGCACCTATACGCCCGCACAGGTAAAACTGATCGTAGAGGCATTAGGGGAACCGTAGTGCGCAAGCAGGCTTGCGCAATTAAAAATTAAGAATTAAAAATTCAATTGCTTTGTTGATTCTTTTCAATATATTACTATCGATAATAATCAACAAGACTAATGTGCCGGCGGATCTGCGCTCCGCCGGAATTAAATATAAGGATTTTTTTAATCCGCTTAAAAATACCATAATACAAACTTATAGCCCGAAGGGCTACACTTCAGTAACCGTGGGTGATACACCCACGGCTTGTGCAAGGCAAACTATGAGCACCCGAAGTGGTGCTATATTAGAGCAAATAACGGACATAATAGCAAACAAGGAAGTGACATAATAACAAGAGTAGCACCACTTCGGGTGCTCGCATTGCTAGAGCTTTAATCCGTGGGTAATGACCCACGGTTACCAAAGTTAAGCCCTTCGGGCAGCCGGTATATTAGGGCGCTGAGCGCAATCAGGCTTGAGCAATTAAAAATAAAAAGTGAAAACGTCTGGCGTAAAAGACTGATAGCTACAATGCATTTGGATTTTTCACTCTTCACTTTGATTCTATTGTGCCGGCTGATTGTACTACGTTTGCTAATTTTAAATAAGCTAGGATGCTGCTCGGCAATAAAAATAAAAAAATATGTTTTTTCATTTTGCATTGCTCTCACCTTTCATTATCTTTGCAGTGTTAATATTCTAAAGATATAATAATACTTGTCGGAGATGAAAAATCAATTTAGGGATATTGAACTGTCTAATTTCAGGGGATTTGACCATATAGAGATAAGCGCTCTGTCAAAAATAAACGTTTTTGTAGGTGCCAATAATGTGGGTAAAACCTCTGTACTTGAAGCTGTATTCATGCTTGCAGGTATGTCGAATCCGTTTATTCCTACACGAGTAAATTATTTGAGAACTTTGTCGGCTGTAAACGCAGATTTGAACAATGCAAGATACTTGTTCCATAACATGGATTTTAATAATGCACCATTGTTGCGGGCAAGTATGGGTGATGGCGTAAGGCGTCTTACTTTTTCACCAACAATGAGGGGATCTGACGAACCATCCAACGGAACGTCAATCCATTCTGATATAATACGTCTTGACTTTAAGTTTGACACGAACCTCACGGGTGATTTCAATTTCCAGTCAGCATTGTTCCTCGGGTCAGACGGTAGTCTCCAGCAGACAACGGACAATAGGTATAAGGAAGAGCTGAACTGTCTTTTCATTTCTACAGACAAGAATGACGGCAACGCTACAAATAATTTTGCTTCGATAGTGAGATATAACAAGAAGCAGCTTGTTGTCGAAGCCTTGCAGGAATTTGACCCTGCTATCGAGACGATAGAGGCGCTGCCCGACGGACTTTACCTGAAACTCCGCAATATGTGCGAACTGTTGCCTATAAGTATGGCGGGCGACGGAATCAGACGTATGATAAATATCATATCCTCAGTATTCGTAGAAAATTATAATATTCTGTTGGTCGACGAAATAGACAATGGCATGCATTACAGTGCGCACAAACTGCTGTGGCGTGCCATTATGAAGTTTGTTGTTCGCCATGATATCCAGATGTTTGTTACAACCCATAATATCGAATGCCTGCAAAGCCTTGCTAATGCGATGAAAGAGGCTCCTGAGTTCCAGGCGGTAGCAAATGTATATAATATAGCCAAAACTGCCAAAGAGGGATTCCAGGCTTACAGGTATTCTTATGATGAACTGAAAGAGGCGATAGACAACGAAATGGAAATAAGGAGATGATGAGGAGTAATACTATTTTTGTTGAAGGTGTTGCCGACGAACGGTTTATATGGCAATTGGCAGAACATCTTTTTGGAGATATTTCAGAACGGATAAATATAATCAAGACTAATGGATGCTCCAATCTTATGTCACCCAAGAAGCAGACAGCATACATCAACCAGATGAAAAGAACATCTGCCGACAATGGGGTAAATCTTGTCATCTTCGACGCAGACGATGATTATGGCAAGAAAAAGGACGAGCTTGTAAAATGGAAGGAACAAAACAATGTGGATTTTCAATTGTTCCTGCTTCCAGACAACAGTTCTTCCGGCGAACTTGAAGACTTGTTGGAGCTTGTCATAAATCCTGAGAACCAACCTGTTATGGATTGTTGGAAAACTTATGAAGACTCTCTGAAAGAAATTGACTTGCCTTGGCGGAATGGGCTACCCCTTACAATACCTGCAAAGAAAACAAAGATATACGCCTATTTGGAAGTACTGTTGGGGGCTTCCGAATCAGAAAAGGAGAAAATCAAGGAGCGTGAAAGGAATTATCTTGACAGCAACCATTGGAATATGGATGCTGAAGCCATGTCAAACCTCATAGATTTTTTGAAGATAAATTTAGAGTAGAGACACGCACAGGGCAATAAAAACAAGTGCTTAAGCAGGTTTAAAACAACAATATAATGACAAAATAGGAAGTAATCGGATCGCAAATTAGCTACGCTGACCTTCGGTTCTTATACTTTATTCCGGCAGATTAATTCTATTGATTGTCGGCTGCTCTCGGCATAACCAAATGAGATTTGCTTCTGCTCTCACTTGCACGACAATTGCAAATCAGCCGGCACATTAGCTACGTTGTGCTTGTGAAAAAAGACAACAATGCATTTGGATTTTTCACTCTTCACTCTTCGTTCTTCACTTAAATATGCTCCTAGCCAACTCCGTTGGCGATAACTTCTTTAACTCCTCTAACTACCGAGAAACAAAAGCCTCCCCACGGGGGAGGCTTGGAGGGGCTCTTATTTTTCCCTCTCTACCACCATATACATCCGTCCCCGACTGGTTGTTTTCTGTTTAAAGCCAAGTTTTTTCATGGCTACGCCCACTTTGATGGTCGAGAGGGCACGTTTGATGAAGATGTTGATATGCTCAATGATATTCGTGGCGTTCACCAGCTTATACGGCTCGTTCTCCAGCGGCAGCCTGTAGTAGGTCACTATCAGTTCCTCTTCAACGTTAGGCACCTCGAACGACTTTATGTGGCGCGCCATGGTGTTAATCTCCGACCCGTTAAACCAGTAAGCCATGCCGCTGCGCCATAGTGCCAGCGCCTGACTGTATATGCCCTGGTAGTCATACCTCACGGTGCGCGGGTCGTCAATATAGTCAGCCTCAAAGGGCAGCCAGCGGCGGTTGCCCGTCTGATCCGTCAGAAATTGCATGTTGTTGCCCGTGCCGCAGAACGAGGCTATGTGCGCTCTGTTCTCCTTATACCTGCTGTAAGCCGCCCTCTCGTTTATCGTCTTCGTCGTTACGAGAGCCTTCAGCTGGTTCAGTTCCGGCGTGCGCATCGAGTCGATCTCTTCAAGACAGATGATAGCATATTCCGCCAGCGACAGCCTGTCGTCCTTCGTCATCGTGTCGCTGTTGGTCTTAGTATAAAAATACGGGCGCAGCTCCTCCGGCAGCAGATAGTTGAAAAACGTGGTCTTGTATATGCCCTGACGGCCTATCAGCACCATTATCACGTTGTTCACCACCTCCTTGTCGAGCAGCGACGCCACCATGGCCACGAGCCATTTTCTGAAACACATGTCAAACAGGCCCTGCGGGTCTTCGGTGTCATCCCATAAGTCGCCCTTTCTGACGTGCACCATAGCCGTCAGCGTGCCAATATGGTCGGTGGTGCCGTCCCATTCGGGCAGATTGTCAAAATACTCTTTAAACGGGTTCCATTCAGCCACGTAGTCAGACAGAATCACGTTGTGCAGGTCGATGCTCCTTACGTGCAGTCCGGCCTTGTTCATGGCCGACCACAGCGAGTTCTCCAGCCTGTCGGTTACTTCCAGCCATCTGTCGCTGCCTTCTGTCTTATATTCGGTCTTGCGTGTAATCACGTTAAACCTGAACGCTGCGTGCTCATCCAGAAACTTCTCGATAGCAGTTATGTCCACGCCCTTGGCGCGGTCGTTGGCATCGCTTTTCTCAATCTTCTGCACCCTCATCGAGGCGTGTTCGGCAGTGTGGGCAAAGCACGACTTCATTATCGCCCTCACGCTTGTGCTGTCATAGTCGCTGAAGCGCTCCACAGCCCATTGCGTGGCTTCGTCCTCGTTCACGCCGAGTCTGTTGAGATAATAACCCGCCTTCGACACATATCTGTTGTATGAACCCTTGCAGTATCTCACGCCCTCGCGTTCCAGCTGCTTCTCTACAGCCCTCACGGCACGCTCAAGCGTAGTGTGATACTTTCTGTCGGTGCCCTTCTTTGCGGCAGCCTTCTTTTCGGCCAGCTCAATCGCTATAGGCTCGCTGCTAGTGTTCAGCGTCGCCTCTGCGTCATGACATATCACCGACAGCCGTCCAAGGTTCTTACACTGTCCGTCGGCCTCGCATCCCAGCAGGCGTGCGAAGTATTCGTTGCCCGTCCTGAATGCTGCGCCGTATATGGTGCTCATCTCGTTGGCGGTCATCTTGTCGGTCAGTCTGGTGCCCTTCACCTCATATCTGAACAGCACCCTCAGTCCGTTGCCCGATATCGTCTTATACACCATCATGGCATGTCCGTCGTCAGTCAGCGTCTTTCTGGCGCTCTCTACGTCTGCCACATGGTCAAAGTCGCACATACCCACGCCTGTCAGACAAACAAAGTTCTCCGGCCTTCTGCCGCCGTCGCATATCACGGCAGGCGTAAATGCCGGCATGTTACGCTTAATGTTTTGTGCGTTGGTGTTTAGGCCGTTTTTAAGGTAATATCTGTATTTTTCAGTATCTCCGGCAAGAGTGTTTCCAGTAATGATGTTTATTATCTCCTGCCACTCAATGCTCCGGCAGTCTTGGCTGTACATGTTTTTGAAGATAGTAGATTGCATATTATTCTTTTAGATTTATTTTTTTTTCCACGCAGACTGTCTGCGATGGCCACAAATATATAACAACATTTTGTAGCATTAACAGAATTGTCCCCACGGGGACAAAAAGTTTTTAAAAGATAGTACGAGAGCGCAAAAGTGCAACTAAAGAGCCCCACCAAACCTCCCCCGTGGGGAGGCTTAAGTTTCGATTTTTCTAAGTGAAGAACGAAAAGCAGGCTTGCGCAATTAAAAATTAAGAAAGTTAGTCCAGATGCTGACAAGAAGCAATAAAGGCATATGGCTAAACAAAAGCCTCCCCACGGGGGAGGTTTGGTGGGGCTTTTTAATTCACGCAGTGATAGGCTAGTAACCTGCTCTATAAACTCCTTACGCGCGCGCAAGGGGATTAAATATAATTAACTAAATTTTAAGTTAACGGGAATACACAAAATAATATTATTAGAAAAGTTGCGAAACAACCTATCTAGCCTATCACTTTTTTGTGGTAAGATGCCGTCTTAATGACACGCTTTCTGTTGTAAGGTCTCTAATATAAGGCGTTTATGGCAAACATACAAAAGCGATGGGAATAATCACTATATGCAAGCATAAATGACAAAAGTGATGAAATAGTGAGAAAATCACAAAAAGCGATATGTCTATTTAACTTAAAATTTAGTTAAATGTATGCGGAAATATGCATCAGAAAAACGTGATTTTAACATTAAAAATCGACTAAAATGCGCAAAAACGTGATAAGGTTACAGTAAGGTGATTATGTTCTAGATATATAAAGATAAATTACTAAGAATAGAGGTGAAAAAAGAAGGACAGATGCAGAATCCGGATAGGTGTTAAAGTAGTTATAGAAGTTATCGCCAACAAGTTGGCTAGAAGTTAGAGTCAATAGCAAACGCAGTGCTTGCGAAAAGATCCAACAAAGCGATTGGGTTTTTCACTCTTACTTACGCCAGGCGTTTTTCACTTTTAATTAGCTAACGCTGAACTTCGTTTGCGCTTTTGCGCCTGCTCTTCACTTAGAAAATACTACTCAAACTACCGAGAAGCAAAAGCCTCCCCACGGGGGAGGTTTGGTGGGGCTTTCATAACTCATTTGTTTTTCTAACATAAACCGCTGAGTTTTATGACAAAAGACAGTGGAATTATACCAAAAACTCACTGAATTATATATTGCAAATCGACACAATAAATAACAAATTACATGAAAGGAATTGTATTAGCCGGTGGCAGCGGCACACGTCTGTATCCTATCACCAAAGGTATAAGCAAGCAGCTCATACCTATCTTTGACAAGCCGATGATCTATTATCCCATATCGGTGCTGATGTTGGCTGGTATCAGAGACATACTTATTATCTCCACCCCCGCAGACCTGCCGTCATTCAGGCGTCTGCTTGGCGACGGTTCCAATTTCGGAGTGCGCCTGGAGTATGCCGAGCAGCCGTCGCCCGACGGACTTGCACAGGCATTCATTATCGGTGAGAAGTTCATCGGCAACGATTCTGTTTGTCTTGTCCTGGGCGACAACATCTTCCATGGCAACGGCCTGACCTCACTCCTGCAGTCGGCAGTGCACACAGCCGAAGACGAAGGCAAGGCCACCGTGTTCGGCTATTGGGTGAGCGACCCCGAACGCTACGGTGTGGCAGAGTTCGACGGCGAGGGCAACTGTCTGAGCATCGAGGAGAAGCCTGAACACCCGAAAAGCAACTATGCCGTTGTGGGTCTTTACTTTTATCCCAACAAGGTGGTAGACGTGGCAAAGACCATCAAGCCGTCGGCACGCGGCGAGCTGGAGATAACCACGGTAAACCAACGCTTCCTTAACGACAAGGAACTGAAGGTGCAGACCTTAGGCCGCGGCTTCGCATGGCTAGACACCGGCACCCACGACTCACTCAGTGAGGCAAGCACCTTCATTGAGGTGATAGAGAAGCGTCAGGGCCTGAAAGTAGCCTGCCTTGAAGGCATAGCCTACCGCAAAGGCTGGATAAGCGAAGACAAGCTGCGCGAAGTTGCTCAGCCCATGCTGAAGAACGACTACGGCAAGTACCTGCTGTCTATCCTTGACGAAGACAAAGAATCACTGAAAAAAACTTTGGAGTTTTAAGTGAAAAGAGAAAAGCAGGCACAGAGTGCAATTAAAAATTAAAAATTAAAAGTTAAAGGAATTACTCGCAAGCACTACGTTCGCTATTGTGCCGGCGGATTTGGAGATTGTCGTGCAAGCGAGAGCAGAAGCAAATATAATTTGGTTATGCCGAGCGCAGCTGACAATCAATGAAATTAATCTGCCGGAATGAAGTATAAGGATTTATTTAATCCGCTTAAAATACCGCTTATTTAAGTGAAAAAAGAATAGCAGGCACGGAGTGTAGTTAAAAATTAAAAGTTAAAGGAATTACTCGCAAGTACTACGTTCGCTAATGTGCCGGCGGATCTGTGCTCCGCCGGAATAAAGTATAAGGATTTATTTAATCCGCTTAAAATACCGCTTATTTAAGTGAACAAATAAAACAGGCACAGAGTGTAGTTAAGAATTAAAAAGTAAGAATTAAAGGTTAAAGGAATTACTTTGTAAAAAGTGAAATAGGAAGTTATTGATTGGAAGCCACAAGGCAAATCACAATTATGAATTATGAATTGTGAATTATGAATTATGAATTCAACTCTATGCTCCTTTAACTACTATAAATACAATAATATGACCGTAATAAAGACAGAGATTGATGGCGTGGTGATAATAGAGCCGCGTCTGTTTAAGGATGACCGTGGCTACTTCTTCGAGAGCTTCTCTCAGAGAGAGTTCGACGAGAAAGTGGGCCATGTAGAGTTTGTACAGGATAACGAGAGCATGTCAAGCTACGGCGTTATGCGCGGACTTCATTTCCAGCGTCCGCCATACACACAGAGCAAGCTGGTGCGCTGCGTGCGCGGTGCGGTGCTCGATGTAGCAGTAGACATACGCAAGGGCAGTCCGACATACGGCAAGCACGTAGCCGTTGAACTGACAGAGGACAACCACCGCCAGTTCTTCATCCCGAAGGGCTTCGCTCATGGTTTCGCCGTACTCAGTGACACAGCCGTATTCCAATATAAGTGCGACAACTTCTATCATCCCGAAGCCGACGGCGGTATAAGCATCCTAGACGACTCACTGGGCATAGACTGGCGCATACCTACAGAACACGCCATACTGAGCGAAAAGGACACAAAGCACCCGCTGCTCAAAGACTTTGAAACGCCGTTTGTTTAATTGAGAATGGATAATTGAGAATGGAGAAATTATGATTACTCTTGTGGGTTATTTACCACAAAGCACATGGATTTTTCACTCTACACTCTTCGTTCTTCACTTAAACATGCTTCTTAACTCCTAAAAATTAAAAAAATGAAAATTCTAGTTACCGGCGCAAACGGCCAGTTAGGCAATGAGATGCGCATAATAAGCAAAGATACAGACTATAAATATATATTTACAGACGTGGTGGCTCCCGAAGGCGTGGAGACAACCATACTCGACATCACTGACGCGGAGGCTGTGCGCCGTATCGTAAAGGACAACGGCGTTGGCTGCATAGTCAACTGTGCCGCTTACACCAACGTTGACAAGGCAGAGAGCGACGAGGCGCTGTGCCGTAAGCTCAATGCCGACGCTCCTAAGATATTGGCTGAAGCCATGAAGGAAGTTGGCGGACTGCTCATTCAGATTTCTACCGACTATGTCTTCGGCGGTGATCCTTACAACACTCCGTGCCGTGAGGACCAGAAGGGCACTCCTACGGGTGTGTATGGCGCAACAAAACTTGAAGGCGAGAAGAACATCATGGGCGTTGGCTGCGACTATGTCATCATCCGTACTGCATGGCTCTACTCTGAGTTCGGCAAGAACTTCGTCAAGACGATGCTTAACCTCACTGCCACAAAGCCCAAACTTAATGTGGTGTTCGACCAGGCAGGCACTCCTACCTACGCCTACGACCTGGCAGAAGCCATCAAGGCAGTGCTCGACGACTATGTTGCTGAAGCACCTGCGTCAGGCTACAGCAAGGCAGGCATCTATCACTTCAGCAACGAGGGCGTCTGCTCATGGTACGACTTCACGAAGAAGATAGCCGAGCTGTCAGGCAACACGTCATGCGACATACAGCCCTGCCACAGCAACGAGTTCCCCAGTCCTGTAACCCGTCCTGCCTACTCTGTATTAGACAAGACCAAAATCAAGCAGACCTTCGGCATCACCATTCCGTACTGGACTGACTCACTGAAAGTGTGCATGAAGAACATGAAATAATTAAATATTAAGGGATAAGAAAATTACATCTGTAATTGGTGAGAATCCTCAATGCATTTGGATTTTTCACTCTTCACTCTTCGTTCTTCACTTAAACATGCACTACGTTTGCATATGACTTTAACTCCTAGCTCACATCAGTGAGCGATAACTTCTTTAACTACTTTAACTCCTAAAAGAATGACTTTCAAACGTAACATCATAATCACAGGCGGTGCAGGCTTTATCGGCTCACACGTTGTTCGCCTGTTCGTAACCAAATATCCAGAGTATCACATCATTAACCTCGATAAGCTGACTTATGCCGGCAATCTGGCTAACCTCAAGGACATTGAGGACAAGCCTAACTACACGTTCGTTAAGGCAGACATCTGCGACTTCGACACAATACAGCAGCTCATGGAGAAATACCATGTTGACGGCATCATCCATCTGGCTGCCGAGAGCCATGTTGACCGCTCTATCAAAGATCCGTTCACCTTTGCACGTACCAATGTGATGGGCACCCTCAGTCTCTTGCAGGCTGCAAAGATATATTGGGAAAGCCTGCCCGAAGGCTATGAGGGCAAGCGTTTTTATCATATATCTACCGACGAGGTGTATGGCGCACTGGAGCTGACACATCCTGAAGGCGTGGAGCCTCCGTTCACAACAAAGGCATCGTCAGGCAAGCATCATCTGGCATACGGCGAGAAGTTCTTCCTGGAGACAACCAAATATAACCCTCACAGCCCCTACAGCGCAAGCAAGGCAAGCTCTGACCACTTTGTACGTGCCTTCCACGACACTTACGGAATGCCTACCATCGTAACCAACTGCTCTAACAACTACGGCCCTTATCAGTTCCCTGAGAAGCTGATACCTCTGTTCATAAACAACATACGTCACCGTAAGCCGCTGCCTGTCTATGGCAAGGGCGAGAACGTGCGCGACTGGCTCTATGTTGAAGATCATGCCCGTGCCATCGACCTTATTTTTCATAAGGGAAACGTCAACGAGACATACAACATCGGAGGATTTAACGAGTGGAAGAACATCGACATAATAAAGGTTGTAATCAACACTGTTGACCGTCTGCTAGGACGCAAGGAAGGTGAAGACATGGATCTAATCACCCACGTTACCGACCGCAAGGGCCACGACATGCGCTATGCCATAGACAGCAGCAAGCTGCAGCGTGAGCTTGGCTGGGAGCCAAGCCTGCAGTTTGAGGAAGGCATAGAAAAGACTGTACGCTGGTATCTCGACAATCAGGAATGGATGGACAACGTTACTTCGGGAGACTACCAGAAGTATTATGAGAGTATGTATAAAGGGAGATAAAGGCAAAAGAATATGAATAATTATAATGACATAAAAATTGCCGTAGCCGGAACAGGCTACGTAGGACTTAGTATTGCAACACTCCTAAGCCAGCACCACCAGGTAACGGCGGTAGACGTCATACCTGAAAAAGTAGACCTGATAAACCAACGCAAATCCCCGATACAGGACGACTATATCGAGAAATACCTGGCGGAAAAGGATCTTAATCTGACAGCCACCCTTGACGGAGCGGCGGCATACAAGGATGCCGACTTCGTGGTAATAGCCGCCCCGACCAATTACGACCCTGTAAAGAACTATTTCGACACGAGCCATGTGGAGGAAGTCATCGACCTTGTGCTTGATGTCAATCCCGACGCCGTTATGGTGATAAAGAGCACCATACCCGTAGGCTACTGCCGCAGCCTTTATGTGAAGTATGCTGCAAAGGGAGTAAAGAGGCTCAACCTGCTGTTCTCTCCCGAGTTCCTGCGTGAAAGCAAGGCATTGTATGACAATCTTTATCCGAGCAGGATAATCGTCGGAGTGCCCAAGATGATTGACGACGGACGCTTTGCGGAGGAGAACTCCGCCATCAAGGCAATAGCCGACATGGCTAAGCTGGAAGAAGCCGCGCACACATTTGCCGCCCTGCTTCAGGAAGGCGCTATAAAGGAAGACATTGACACCCTGTTCATGGGACTTAAAGAGGCCGAGGCAGTAAAGTTGTTCGCCAATACGTACCTAGCCCTTCGCGTAAGCTACTTCAACGAGCTTGACACCTACGCCGAGGTTAAAGGCCTTGACACTCAGGCAATCATCAACGGCATCTGCCTTGACCCGAGGATAGGCACGCACTACAATAACCCGAGCTTCGGCTATGGCGGCTACTGCCTGCCCAAGGACACGAAACAGCTTCTGGCAAACTATGCCGACGTGCCCGAGAACCTGATACAGGCGATAGTGGAGAGCAACCGCACGCGCAAGGACTTCATAGCCGACCAGGTGCTGAAGATGGCAGGATATTACGACTATTACAACCGTGGCGATTTCAATCCCAATCAGGAACACAAATGTGTTATCGGCGTTTACCGTTTGACAATGAAGTCAAACAGTGACAATTTCCGCCAAAGCTCGATACAGGGCGTAATGAAGCGTATCAAGGCAAAAGGGGCTGAGGTAATAATATATGAACCCACACTGGAAGATGGCAGCACCTTCTTTGGCAGCAGGGTCGTAAATGACCTGGCAGAATTCAAGACTCAAAGCCAGGCAGTAATAGCCAACCGATATGACGCTTGCCTGGACGATGTTAAGGATAAGGTGTATACGAGGGATATATTTAGAAGAGATTAAAAAATAAGCTTAATAATAAAGAGTAAAGTAATATTGATATTAAATGTCTGATTCTTTAAAGTCAAAAACGGTAAAAGGCGTTGTTTGGAGCAGCATTGAAAGATTTTCCACTCAAGGGGTACAGTTCCTTATCATGATAATCATGGCAAGGCTGCTTACTCCGAAGGATTACGGTCTAATCGGAATGCTTGCCATATTCCTGGCTGTTGCGCAGTCATTGATTGACAGCGGATTCTCACAGGCACTGATCAGGAAACAGGACCGTACCGATGTAGATAATTCAACCGTCTTTTATTTTAATATTGTTGTCAGTAGTGCCTTATACCTGATACTTTTTATTGCCGCACCCTTTGTCGCCGATTTCTACAACCAGCCGGAGCTGACAAGCGTGATGCGCGTAGTATGCCTGGGCGTCATATTAAATTCCTTGGTCGTAGTACAGCGTGCATTGCTTACAGTGAGGATTGATTTCAAGACCCAGGCGAAGGCTTCCTTGTCGGCAGCAGTGATATCAGGTTGCATTGGTATAGTCTTGGCATATTGCGGTTTTGGAGTATGGTCGCTTGTCGTGCAACAGTTATTGAACCTGTCTGTAAATACTCTGCTGTTATGGATATTTTCCAAATGGCGTCCGATGGCGGTTTTTTCATGGAAATCGTTTCATGAACTTTTTGCATTCGGTTCAAAAATGTTGGCATCAGGACTCTTGGATACTTTGTACAGAAACATATATCCTATAGTTATTGGAAAATTATTCAGTGCGTCAAGTTTAGGACATTATACGCGTGCGCAACAATTTTCTGAATTTCCATCTTCAAATATTACCGGTATTATACAAAGGGTGACATATCCTGTTCTTTGTGGTATACAGGATGATATGGAAAGACTGACAAACGTTTACCGTAAGTTTCTGAAACTGTCAGCCTTTGTAATCTTTCCTTTCATGATGGGATTATCTGCCGTTGCAAAGCCTTTTATTAATATTTCATTAGGTTCCCAATGGGAATTTTGCGGACAGTTACTTCAGGTAATTTGTTTTGCAATGATGTGGTATCCAATACATTCAATAAATCTGAATTTATTGCAAGTAAAAGGTCGGTCGGATTTGTTCCTTCGGCTGGAAATAATAAAAAAGATATTGGGTATAACCGTATTGTGCATAACTGCTCCATTCGGTCTTATTGTAATGTGTTATGGGCAGATATTCAATTCAATAGTGGCACTTGCAATCAATACATACTATACAGGCAAACTTATAAATGTTGGTTTTATAAGGCAAATGAAAGATCTGTTTCCAACAATCTTATTATCCTTAACAATGTTTGGAACAATACTACTTGTTAATGGTTTCATTGAATCCAATATGTATAGGCTTATTATTGGTATTATGGTTGGTATTGTTGTCTATGTGTCAGGCAGTTATATTTTTAAATTTAAGGAATTACAAACACTTTTCTCTTTGATCAGGAGAAAATAAAATAACATCAAATTATGGATAATAAATTAATTACAGTAACGTCACCGTTACTGCCAAATCTTGATGACTTTAATGAAATGCTCAAGCAGATATGGGAGAGCAAGTGGATAACAAACAACGGCTCGTTCCATAAGCAGTTGGAGAAAGAATTGGCCGCATATTTAAAGGTTCCGTATATCAGTCTTTTTACAAACGGGACATTGCCACTGATAACAGCGTTGCAGGCGTTAAGGATAACAGGAGAGGTGATAACCACCCCTTACAGTTTCGTGGCTACGACACATGCATTGTGGTGGAATGGAATCAAACCTGTATTCGTAGACATAGATCCGCGTACTGGAAATATAGACCCTGATAGGATTGAAGCGGCAATAACGCCCAAAACAACGGCAATAATGCCGGTTCATGTATATGGCAAACCATGCGACACACAGCGCATACAAGAGATAGCCGACCAATACGGCCTTAAGGTCATTTATGATGCGGCGCATGCCTTCGGCGTAGAAGTAAACGGTGAAAGCATACTGAATGCCGGTGACTTGAGTACGCTCAGTTTCCATGCAACAAAAGTTTACAACACCGTAGAAGGTGGTGCGATGGTCATGCATGACGAGCGCATGAAGAAGCGCATAGACTATCTTAAGAACTTTGGTTTTGCCAACGAGACAACCGTTGTAGGGCCGGGCATAAACAGCAAGATGGATGAAATCCGTTCCGCTTATGGATTGTTGAACCTGAAACAGGTGGACAAGGCTATCGAGGCGCGTCACCAGGTGGCAATTAAATACCGTGAAGCCTTGCGTGATGTTGAAGGTATAACATTCTTTGACGACATGCCGGGTGTAAGGCACAACTATTCATATTTCCCAATATTTGTTGATGAAAAGAAATACGGCATGAGCCGTGATGAGCTTTATTTCAAGATGAAGGAGCAGAATGTCTTAGGTCGCAGGTATTTCTATCCGTTAATAAGTGAGTTCTCAACATATAGAGGATTGGAAAGTGCAAAGCCTGAGAACTTGCCTGAGGCGCATAAGATGGCAAATTCTGTAATATGTTTACCTATGCATCATGCTTTGACTGATGATGATGTAATAAGAATTACAAATACCATAATACAAAGATGAAACAGAAGAAATTAATGTTGCTTGGTGGCTTGCGCTACCTACTACCTGTGATAGAGGCTGCGCATAAATTAGGTTACTATGTTATAACTTGTGATTATATACCGGATAATATAGCTCATAAATATTCAGATGAGTATGTAAATGTAAGTATAATAGACAAAGATGCGGTACTTGCTGTGGCAAAGGAAAAGGATATTGATGGTATCATGTCATTTGCTGTAGACCCAGGTGTGGTTACGGCAGCTTATGTACAAGATAAAATGGGACTTCCTGCCTTCGGACCTTATGAGTCTGTTTGTATACTTCAGAATAAGGACCGCTTCCGTGATTTTCTTACTAAGAACAATTTCAATGTTCCTCTTGCTAAAGGTTTTTCTTCAGTAGAAGAGGCCATGAGTGAGATATACTGGTATCCATGGCCGGTGATTGTTAAACCTACAGATTCGGCTGGTAGCAAAGGCGTGACAAGGGTTGATCGTTTGGATGACCTTGAAGATGCTTTGAAAACGGCTTTCGACCATTCCTTGTCGGGGCGTATAATAGTGGAGGAATTTATCGAGAAAGCCGGATGCTCTTCAGATTCCGATGGCTTTTCCGTTAATGGAGAATTAAAGTTCGTGTCTTTTTCTGCGCAGCGTTTTGATGATAATGCACCTAACCCATATACACCTTCTGCATATAGTTGGCCATCAACATTTACAAAGAATCAGGAGGACGAGTTGTCGTCGGAAATACAGCGCTTATTAACGTTGCTTGGTATGCGTACGTCTGTTTATAATATAGAGACGCGCATAGGTACAAATGGTAAGCCCTATATAATGGAGGTGTCGCCACGTGGAGGCGGTAACCGCCTGTCTGAAATGCTTCGTTTTGCCACAGGTGTGGATTTAATAACCAATTCCGTTCGTGCAGCTGTAGGTGATGATGTAGTTGAGATGGAACAAAAATCATATAAAGGACATTGGGCGGAAGTAATACTTCATGCAGAAAAAGACGGAAGGTTTGTAGGATTGGATATAAATCATGATTTTTATAATAAATCAGTGAGGCAAGTCGACCTTTGGGTAAAGGAATATGACAGAGTCTCGGCTTTCAGAGGTGCAAATGATGCAATAGGTACTCTGGTCCTTCAATTTGATTCAGAAGAAGAGTTAGTTGATGTATTGGCACATCAGGATATGTGGTTTAATGTAATAGTAAAATAATGGATGCAATTGGTGGGTATTTTGAATTGGAGCTACGTAAAGGAGAGCATTATCATAAAGATGCCTTACGTTTAAATACAGCACGTAATTGTTTTGAATATATTCTATTAGCTCGTAAATATAAAAAAGTATATATTCCATATTATACTTGTGAAGTAATGCTTCAACCATTACATAAGTATCACATAGGGTATGAATTCTATTCTATTGATATGAACCTGGAACCACAGGATTTAATATCACTTAATGATAATGAAGCATTCTTATATACGAATTATTTTGGGCTGAAGCAGCATTGTGTTGAAAGATTGGCGTCAGTTTATAAATCTCAATTGATAGTGGATAATGCACAAGCATTTTATGCTCCAAGAATAAAAGGAATAGACACATTTTATTCTCCCAGGAAATTTTTCGGCGTTGCAGACGGAGGCTACTTGTATACAGATTGTAGTTTGAATCAAGAGTTTCCCATAGATAAATCCTATGAGCGTATGAAGCACTTACTAGTCAGGATTGATGAAGATGCCGAGTCTGGTTATGAATTTTTCAGGTCAGCTGATGATGGTTTAGATAATCAGCCAATACGTATAATGTCAAAGTTGACAAGCCGGATTTTAGAGAGTGTTGATTATGTTTCGGTGCGGACAAAACGGCGTGATAATTTCATGTTGATGCATGAATATCTTGGCGAGGATAATTTATTGAATATTTCTTTATGTGAAAATAGTGTACCTATGGTATATCCGTTTTACACATCAAATACAGAATTACGGGAATATTTGATAGAGCAAAAAGTCTATGTGGCTAAATACTGGCCAAATATTTTACAATGGTGTAAATGTTCTGATATAGAATATTCATTATGTAACGGTATTTTACCTTTACCTATAGACCAAAGATATGGAAAGAAATGTATGGAACGTATCATAGAATTAATTAAAAAAATATGAGTATTGTAAAGAAAATAATATTGATTCTTGGAGGTGATTATCTTGAGATTGAGATAGTAAAACGTGCAAAAGCTTTAGGTTATTATACAATTGTTACTGATAATCATGACGATTGGGCGTTAAGTCCGGCAAAACAGATTGCAGATGAGGGTTGGAATATTAGTTGGGCTGATATAGATGCTCTTGAGAAAAAATGTAGGTCAACTGGAGTTAATGGCGTTTTTGCAGGATTCAGTGAATTTCGTATTGAGGCAATGATAAAATTATGCGAACGTCTGAATCTGCCATGTTCATTGACAATGCATCAGCTTGAAGTCACTCGTGATAAATTTCTTTTTAAGAAAACATGTCGCAAATATAATGTGCCTGTAGTTCCAGAATATGCTATAAATGATGTTATTAAATTTCCTGTTATTGTCAAACCTGTAGACAGAGCGGGGTCTATTGGTATAAATGTGGCTTACAATAAGGTTGAACTTGATAATTATTATAGTTATGCTCTTTCTCTTTCCCCGTCAAAGCATGTAATTATTGAGGATTATATAACTGATGGAATAAAATTCGATGTCTATTATTATATAAAAAATGGAACAGCTTACTTCTTAGGAAGTAGTGATACGATAATGTGTAAGGGAGAAAAAGGTGCAAAAATACTTCAAAAATGTTGGCCTTTTAAATCGAAGTATGAAAATATCTACCGACAAACTATTGAATCAAATATAAAAAAGATGTTTGAAGGTCTAGATATCGATAATGCTTATGTAACAATGTCTGCATTTTATAGGGCTGGAGAATTTTATTTTTTTGAAGCCGGTTTTCGTCTAAGTGGTGAACTCTCTTTTAATTATCAAGAAGCTATTTCAGGAATAAATTATATGTACACTATGTTAAAATTTTCAGTGCATGATTCTGATGAAACAATATATTATGACATAGATGGAAGTAATAAATATTCAGCTGTATTAAATTTCTTCGTTGTAGATGGTAAGGTTGTTAAAATAAATGGCCTTGATAAGTTAAAGATGATATCTTCTGTTTATTCTACAAGCCTTTATCTTAAGGAAAACGATGTGATTAGCAATACTACAAATGTTTTTAAAAAAGGTGCAATGGTTACCATTTTTTCAGATTCAAAAGAAAACCTCATCTCAACAATAATGGATGTAAATAATTATTTTGATATAATTGGGGAAAATGGAATGTCTTTGATTTATGAGCGTGTAACTAAAGAAGAAATAATGGATTATTATCGGGCTTAGTTTTATGAGTATAAATGAATTGGTTTTAGAAAATGGAATACGTATTTTGAAAAAGCCAGAATACGTAACCTATGAACAGATACAAGAATGTTTGGATAAAGCTCACGAAGTTAACATAAAGAAAGGCTTAGTATATGCAACTAAAGGACAGAGCGTAGAAAAATTGATTGAAAAACTAAAAAACGCTATTACTTATGTTGCATTAACTCCAGATAACCATGTTGTAGCAACAGCTTCGGTACAGTTCCGTAGTATTAATCATTGGTATCAAAATGGTGAAATAGGACTTTTAAAACTTGTTAGAGTACTGCCTGAATATTCTGGATTAAAACTTGCAACATTTTTATTGTTAATACTACGTATTGAGGTTCAATCAAGAAAAATAGAAATAATAGTGAGTGATAGTGCTGAAGATAATCACTCAATGAGAAGTTTATTTTTGCATAATGGTTTTAAAATAGTTGACTGTTGTAAATATCCTGAGAATAATTTCATTTCTGCGGTATATGCGTATTGGTTTCACGGATGTCCATACTCTAAGCTTAAAAGATGGTGGAAGTATAATAATCATAGGCGAAAATTGTAAATATAATTAAATTAATTCAACAATGAAAGACCAGGAAATATTTGTATCAATAAAATGTGCTGTATATAATCATGAACAGTATATTCGTCAATGTCTAGACGGTATTGTTATGCAAAAAACGAATTTTTGTTTCGAAGCGATAGTGCATGATGATGCCTCAACAGATAGTAGCGCAGCGATAATTCGTGAATATGCAGAGAAATATCCCCATATAATAAAGCCAATCTACGAAACAGAAAATCAATATTCAAAACGTGATGGTTCGTTGACCCGTATAATGAATGCTGCTTGTAAAGGTAAATACATAGCTGTTTGTGAGGGAGATGATTATTGGATAGATCCTTTAAAGTTGCAAAAGCAGGTGGATTTTATGGAAGCACATCCAAATTATAGCTTATGTGGTAGTAACGGATTAATTATATGGGAAAATGGAGTAAGACAGCCAAAATATTTCAATAATTGCTTTGAATCAAAGGATGTTACTTTAGAAGATATTGTAAATACGTGGTTTTTTCCAACTGCAAGTTTGTTATATAAGAGGGAAATATATAATAATTATCCTGAATGGACAAATAAGATATATAGTGGAGACCAAACTTTGGTTTTATTGAACTATGATAGAGGAATGGTATATTGTCTGTCAGATTTGACATGTGTTTATAGAAAATCAAATATTAATCCATATAGCATTTCAAATAACGCTAGAAAGAATAAACTTTTTGTTCCTCAACAGCATATCATTTTATATGAAAAGTACAATGAATACACAAATGCAAAATATTCAAGTATTATTGAAGGTAAGTTAAAGCAGTTAAGAAATGAAATAAGATATCTGAAGTTAAAAAAAATATGTGTATTTTTCCCGTATATATTTTTATTTAAATATACATTGACGAAGAAGACTTTTCCTAGATTTAAAAAGTTGTTTAACAAATAATTGATTTTAAATGTTTTCGGGCGATTTAGTAGAATTAAAAATAATATATACGACCTTATGGACAATTAATATTTTTATTTTTTGGAAATATGGTTTGAAAATGTCTAAATATTCAGAAAAAAAGTATTGGCATTTTGCATTACTACCTATTCTTTCTTATGGAGTATTTATGGGTTTGAGATTTGGACGAATGATAGATTATAATTATTATTGTGAACGGTATTATGCTTTAGCCAATGATATAAACGCAGAAGACTACGAGCCTTTATTTAAATGGATTTGTCATTATTTAGGACAGATAGGAATACCTTATTATATCTTTATATTATTATGCGATGTTTTTTTAATCATCACCTTGCTTGCTTTTTTAAAAGATTATAGAAAAGCAATGCCATTTATGTTGATAATATTTTTAAATGAATGCAATTTAGTTGAAAATTACATTAGATGGTATTTAGGTGTTGCATTTTTTTTAATATACATGTATAATATAGGACAAAATGAAATGACAAAAGCAAATATTGTTAATGCAATAATTTCTGCTATTTGTGCAAGTTCCATCCATGTAGGTTTCGTATTCTTATCGATTGTATTTTGTGCAATTCGTTTCATTAAATTTCAATTGATTCCAACAAAGCTATGTTCATTATTGTTTCTTTTTAGTCTTATTTTTGGTAGCGCATCTATATTGATCTACTTAGAACCATATTTATCTTTGTTGGGTATAGATGAACGTTCTTCTATTTATATTGATAAATTTCAAAATATTATTTCTGGGGAATTTGGAACACTTGGAATAAAAGAATGGTCTTATTTTAGAATATTTAGACAATTTGTGGCATATTCATTTGGATTATATTTCTTAAAACGAATTGTGAATTATAACAAAGTAAGTTATATGGATATAAATTGTTTTTCTATTGGCCTTATTATATTTCCAATCTTTAAACAAGTAGAAATACTAGATCGATTTTCATCTGTGTTTACCTTATATTCAATAATAATCTTAGGTTCATCATATACATATGCTATGAACAATTTTAGGCATTTAAAACAATTTGAAAAATTGTATTTTGTCGTTAGTATGATGTTTTATTTTTGGCCAATGCTTGATAATTTTAGATATAGAGATTGGTATAATTTAATGTATATTTGGGATGCTAACGGTTTAGAAAAACTCCCTGTAATTTATTTTTTGAATTAATAATCTATATATTATTTACAATGGAACAAATTGCTGTTTTGATAACTGTTCATAATCGTCGGGAAACAACAATAAAATGTCTTTCAATTATATCAAATTTGTTATTACCAGACAATTGCCAATTAAAGATATATCTTACAGATGACGGTTGTACAGACGGAACATCAGAGGAAGTAAAAAACAAATTTCCGAATGTAATCATAATAAAAGGTGACGGAAATCTTTTTTGGAACAGAGGAATGATCGCTGCTTGGAAAAGAGCAGCAAAAGATGATTGTGACTTTTATTTATGGTTGAATGATGATACGATGGTTTATGATGACTTATTCACAAGCATTTATGGATTATCTTCTGAAAAACAACATAAATCAATAGTTGTTGGGGCATGCGAATTTAATGGTAGATATACTTATGGCGGAAGAAATTTTGATGGGACCGTAGCTGTTCCAAAGTTAGGGTGTGCTGCCAAAGTCAGAAACTTTAATGGTAATATTGTTTGGATACCAAAATATGTGTTTGAAAAAGTAGGTTATTTAGACCCTTATTATAGGCATAGTTGGGGAGATGTTGATTATGGATTAAGGGCAATTAAATTAGGAATTGAATCATATCAGGTTGATCATTATTTAGGTTCGTGTTCAAGGCATGAAACATTTTCAAAATGGTGTAATCCTGATGTTCCACTAATAGAAAGATTAAAAGCAATAAATAAACCGACAGGTTTAGCCCCAAGAGAAGTATTTCATTACGAAAAACAACATATAGGATTTTTTACTGCTATGTTTCATTTTGTAACGGTTTATGTTCGTTGCTTTTTTCCTAATATATGGATAAGACTAGGTAAAGCAAAGATTTAATGGTTTTGTTAGTTGCTTGTTTAATGAGATAAAATTTAAAACAATCATTTATTATGGCAAAAAAAGTACTTTATGTCAGGTCTGCTCCATATGATTTAGACATTAATACATATAATATTCAAGAAATAGGATTGGGAAAAGCCTTTTGTGAAATAGGGTATGACTTTGACTTTATAGCGTTTAAGAAATCTTCTCCTTACCGCACTGAGAAATTTTATGATAGTGGGACAAATACGGCTCGATATATTGAAAAGCCAAGAATCAGAGTAGATAGGTGTGGTATTAATTTAAGTATATGTAATGAAGAATTCTTAAAACAATATGATATTATAATCTGTTCTGAGTATTATCAAATTGAATCATATTTAATATCGCGAAAAACTAAAAATGCAGTAATTTATAGTGGTCCATATTACAATCTATTTCTATTAAAATTTTTTTCATATATATATGATGCAATATTCACAAAATTGATAGACCGTAATGTAAAATGCATATTTGTTAAGTCAAAATTAGCATATTCCTTTTTAAGAAATAAAGGGTATACAAAACTCCATACATTAGGAGTCGCTCTTGATACGACACGTTTTGATAATGAGAATGTAATAAAACCTGAAACGCAAAAACTGATTGATTACATGACTGCAAACCGATGCATTCTGTATGTAGGTGCATTGAGTGAAAGAAAAAATCTTCCATTCTTGTTGGAAACTTATCAAAAAGTTTTAGAAAAAGAGCCTGATGTGAAGTTTATAATGATTGGTAAAAGTGTCATAAATCCTATAAAAAAACTATTTGGGAAAGAAGACTCTGATTATGAAAGAGAATGTATAGCAAAAATGTCTCAGAATGTAAAAGAAGGAATTTATAGAGTACAACGTATTGAAAATCCTCAATTAAAGTTTATATATCCTTTGGCAAAAGCCTTGTTATTACCATCTAAATTGGAGATTTTTGGAATGGTCCTTTTAGAAGCCATGTATTTTAAATGTCCTGTTATTACAAGTTATAATGGCGGATCTGCAACCTTGATTGATGGCAAAGAAACAGGATTAGTTTTAAAGGATTTCGATCCGAATTTATGGGCTAATGCGATAGGAAAATATTTAGATGATTCACAGTATGTTGAAAAAGTGAAGAATAACGCTCATGAATTAGTATTGAATCATTTTAATTGGAAAAATTTGGCTAATCAGATTATTTCAATATCCACTGATGGATTAGATTAAAATTTAAACTATTCAGTTATAATATGTATCAAAAATTATTTAGTAAAGTATTAACTAAAATAAAAGGACAGAATTATAATATAGATGAATATATACCTTTGGGTTACTTAATAAGATTATTTTTAACAAAAGGAATTTCTCTAATATATGGTATGATAAGATTAAGAACTCTGAAACGAGTTTTTGTTAGTCCTTCATCAAAGATTTTATGTCCATCCAAGATACGTTTTGGCAAGAACTTTAATGTAGGTTACCAGTGTTATATAGACGCTTTATCACGTGATGGACTTGTTTGTGGAGATAACGTGTCAATGGGATTTCATACCCATATAGAGTTAACCGGAAGTTTGAAATTATTAGGTCAAGGTATGAAAATCGGCAACAACGTCGGTTTAGGCAGTCATGGACATTACGGCAGCGGAGCAGGATTTGTAGAAATTGGTAATGATACGATTTTTGGTAATTATGTAAGCCTGCACCCAGAAAATCATAACTATTTAGATAAAGAAATTCCTATACGTTTACAAGGGGTAAACTCAAAAGGTGGCATAAAAATTGGTAACAACTGCTGGATAGGGGCAAAAGTGACAATTTTAGATGGAACTGTAATTGGTGATAACTGTATTGTTGCTGCTGGGGCTGTTGTTTCAGGAGTATTTCCGGATAATGTTATAATAGGTGGAATTCCTGCAAAAATAATAAAAAACATTTGAGTGGTAATTTTATGCGAATTCTTCATTATACACTAGGTTTCCAACCATATCGAAGTGGCGGGCTTGTAAGATATGTATCAGATTTAATGCTAGCACAAGCAAGTATGGGGCATAATGTTTTTGCTTTGTACCCAGGAAGTGTATCTCTTACATCCACTAAGTGCCACATTCGACTTGATGAATATATAAATAAAGTATGTGTGTTTGAGATAGTAAATCCCATGCCTGTTCCATTAATGTACGGAGTTAAAGAAGTGAATGACTTTATAAATAACAAAGGTGTTGATGTTAATTCATTAGAAAAGATGCTTGACTATGTAAAGCCGGATATTTTTCATGTCCACACGTTGATGGGATTACCGTTGGAATACTTGAAAGTCATAAAAAGATATGGCGTGAAAACAATTTATACTTCTCATGACTATTTCGGATTATGCCCAAGAGTCAATTTTATTGATAATAATGGACAAATTTGTTCCATAGCGTCAGCAAGAAACTGTTGCACTTGTAATGTTGACGCCAAGTCTACCACATATTTAAGAGTCAGAAATGCTAAATGTCTTGTTCCGTTGAAAAGTATTTTAAGAAATATTGTAAAATAATGGATGATTATAGAAAATTGTTGAATTATTATAAAGAATGTTTCGGCTTCATAGATTGTTTCCACTTTAATAGCGAAACGGCACAGAATGTATATTTGGAAAACTTAGGATATGTAAATGGCAATGTCAAACCTATAACACATTCTGGAATAAAGGACAACAGACATAAAAAAATATTTGACGCTAATATCCTACGAATAGGATTTATAGGAAATGATACTCCATATAAAGGATTACCACTGTTGCTGAATGTCTTGAAACAGATGTCAAGTACTTCTTCATGGCGGTTAGACGTGTGGGGTGGAAAGAGTGGTAAAAAAGATAAAGATTATCAAATATACTATAGAGGTAAGTTTAACAGCATCTCAGCTCCTAATGTTTATGATAAAATGGATGTACTGGTAGTTCCCTCTATTTGGAAAGAAACTTTTGGTTTCGTAGTTTTAGAGGCCTTATCATATGGTGTCCCAGTCATCGTGTCGGATAATGTAGGGGCAAAAGATGTTGTAAGACAATATAATGAAAAGTTTATCTTTACTTCAGAATCTGAACTATCAATATTGTTGAATAATATTATTAATGACCGTGCCTTGTTAGTTAAATTCAATGAGCAAATATTGAATCTTGAATGGAAACACTCAATGGAAGATCATGCTCAAAATATTATAAAATTATACGAAAGTATTTGACATTTCAAGCATAACTTATTATTTGTGTTTATTATAATATATTGTTATATATGTAATAGACAAAGAATTTATCATTTATGAAATTAATTCCATGAATGGAATTTAAATAAATTATAAAATTACAAATTAGTATATGAAAATAGCATTTATAAGCACCCGTGGTATACCGAATAACTACGGAGGCTTTGAACAATTTGCCGAGTATATATCTGTAGGCTTGGCTAAGCGTGGGCATGAAGTGGTGGTTTACTCTCCGCATTTTCATCCGTATAAAGAGGATAATTATAAAGGAGTAAGAATAAAACATATATATAGTCCGGAGACATGGATGGGCAGTTCTGTGGGAAGCTTTTTTTATGACTTTGCATCTCTAAGGGACGCCCTGAAGAAAGAGAAGTTCGACATAATATATGAAGCCGGATATACAAGCATTGTGCCTGCTTATATTTGGTTTAACGTTAAGAACATAAAGTATCCGATATTTACGACTAATATGGACGGTCTGGAATATAAACGCACGAAATTTAATAAATGGGTGAGGAAGTTTATATTCTGGGAAGAACGGACTACGGTTAAGCACAGCCACTATCTGATAGCCGACAATATGGGTATACACGACTATTACAAAGAAAAGTATGGCAAAGAAAGCACATTTCTGGCATACGGAGCAGACATTCATGACGATTATGACGAAAGTGTGCTTGAAGAGTATGGCCTGAAGGCTCATGACTATTATCTGGTGATAGCACGACTGGAGCCGGAGAATAATATCGAAATGGCAATAGAAGGCTATCTGAAGTCGGATGAATGCGGAAAGAAGCCGCTGGTGATAGTGGGAAAGACAAACACGCCTCATGGAAAATATCTTGTGGAACAATATGGCAACAAGAACGGAATACGCTTCCTTGGCGGTATTTATGACTTCAAGAAGATTAATTCGGTGCGCTATTTCTCGTATGCGTATTTCCACGGACATAGCGTAGGAGGAACAAATCCGTCGTTGCTGGAGGCTATGGCTTCAAGCTGCTATATACTTGCACACGACAATATATTTAACAAGGCTGTGCTGAAAGAAAACGCACATTATTATGCAAATTCTGATGACGTGAAGAACCTGCTGAACGATATTGAGAATCTGGGCAAAAATAACAGAGACAAGTTTATTGAGGGAAACCTGACGGAGATAAGAGAAGAATATTCGTGGGAGAAACTTGTTGACAAGCACGAAAAATATTTTATGAGTCTGCTTGCACAGAAAAGATAAATGAGTAACTTTGTTCCATAAACAATTATTTATGGAATATAAAAAGTTACATAGATTTATTTTGTTTGTGCTTTTATGTGAAGGTAAAAGCAATGTATGGTATCTTGTTTGCCGTTTCGTATTTGGTGAAAAGGCTGCAATAAGACGTTATTTCAAAATTCTTTTTACAGGATGTGATAATGCAACTTTTATGCATTATCTGGATCTGTATAACAACGAAAACAATACAAATCTTTCTATAAAAGCAGAGCTGAACTCAAATAATTTGTTGACAGGAGAGATAGAAGACTGAGATTCATATCGGTAGTAAAACTATAGTGCTTGCTACGATAATACGCAATGCACATGCAGTAGCTCCATAGGCCATAAGCCTGTTAATACTGTCTCCTGCTTACAATATCTATACATAAAGAGGTCATGCCATTACTCCTGACGGGGTAGTGGCATGACCTCTTTTGCGTTGTATGGCTGAGTGTCGAAATGGCACATGTCATTTGGAGTTAGAGTAGTTAAAGTAGTTATCGCTCACCTGGGTGAGCTAGGAGCATATTTAAGTGAAGAACGAAGAGCAGGCGCTGAGCGCAAGCAGGCTTGCGCAATTAAAAATGAAAAATTAAAAGTGAAAAACGCCTGGCGGAAGTGAAGAGTTAAGAGTGAAGAGTGAAAAATTAATGTGCATTGTTTGGTATTGTTATTGGTAGTTAGAGTAGTTATCGCTCACCTGGGTGAGCTAGTAGCATATTTAAGTGAAGAACTAAGAGTGAAGAGTGAAAAATCCATGTGCAAACGTAGTGCTTATAAGTAGAAGCCACAAGACTATTGGGTTTTTCGTTTTTCACTTTTCATTCTTCACTTAAACAATCACTATGTTTGCATTTATTTCATGCAAGTTTAATGGATTTCTGCATTTATTTCATGCAATTTTGGCAGAATTCTGCATTTATTTTGTGCAATTCCTGTAAAATACAGTATATTTGTCATGATATAAAATAGGATGGGTATGGAAAGGCAGTATGAATTTTTCTATAGAAAACTGAAAAATACTCCGGTGGAGTTTTTCAGATATAAATATAACCAGATAAAATGGGAAAGTAGAGCTTTCGGACTTGTCGGCCCACGAGGCGTAGGCAAGTCTACTATGCTGCTGCAATATATCAAACAGAATTTGGACACAAAAGATACGCTGTATGTATCGGCTGACAATCTTTATTTTGCAGAACACAAACTTGTTGACCTGGCTGACCGTTTTGTAAAGATGGGAGGCAAACACCTGTTTATCGACGAGATTCACAAATATGAAGGATGGTCGAGAGAGCTGAAACAGATTTATGACAGTTATGACGACTTGCAGATTGTGATCTCCGGCTCTTCGATACTTGACATTTATAAGGGCATGGCAGATCTTAGCAGACGTATGCCTATTTATGAGATGCAGGGGTTGTCGTTCAGAGAATATTTGCGCCTATTTCATAGTATAGACGTACCAGTTTACAGTCTGAAAGACATACTTACGCACAAAGCAGTGATTAGTGGTGTAGAACATCCCCTTCCACTTTTTCATGATTATCTTAAAAGAGGCTATTATCCGTTCGGACGCGACGCTGAATTTGAAATTGAGCTGATGCAGGTGATAAACCAGACGATGGAAATAGACATACCAATGCACATAAAGACCAACATATCTGTGGGCAGAAAACTGAAGAGTCTGATAATGGTTGTATCTAAAAGTGTTCCTTTTAAGCCTGTGATGCAGAAACTGGCTGATGTTACTGGTATCAGCAGAAATGACATTCCTGACTATCTGATATACATGGAACGTGCCGGAATGATAAGTCAGCTGCGTAATGCAACCGGAGGACTGAGAGGCCTAGGCAAAGTGGAGAAACTGTATCTTGACAACACGAACCTGATTTATACCCTTGCACCGGAACGTGCTGATATAGGAAACGTAAGAGAGACGTTCTTTATGAACCAGACAAGGGTATGTAACGACGTGAGAAGTTCTGACATCTCAGATTTTGAGATAGACGGCAAGGTGTTTGAAATTGGAGGACGGAAAAAAGGACAAAAACAGATAGAAAGTGCAGACGACGGCTACATCGTGAAAGACGATATTGAAAGCGGATACGCAAACGTGATACCTCTCTGGGCCTTCGGACTTAACTACTAAAATAATTCACAATTTATAATTCATAATTCATAATTGGGTTAGACCGAACGGCGTTTCATAATTTATAATTCATAATTCACAATTCATAATTGGGTTGCGCTAAACTGCGTTTCATAATTAGCTTGTGCTGAACTACGTTTGGTTGGCGATTCGGTTGCGCTATGAACGATAGCCACAAGACTAGTGGATTGTTTCCCTAGTGGCGCAATGTAGGGACGTACCCTAGGTGCGTCCACCTTTCATTTAGCATTTTGTCATGTCGTAAATCGTTGAAATACAGGATTTTATCAGTTGGACGCACCTGGGGTACGTCCCTACAATCAACCCTGAGTAATGCTGTTTAATTTTTACTTGTGCTTACAGCCTGCTCTTCACTTAAATAAGCACTACGTTTGCAATTGACTTTAACTCCTACAAAAAATCCATAATGCACATGAATTTTTACTTTTTAATTTTTCATTTTCGTGCGAAACAATTCGCACGAACTGCGGCTCGGAAAAGTCAAAAATAAAAAAATTATGTTTTTTCATTTTGTATTGCTCTCACCTTTTTTTAAAAAGAAGATAAGCTGCATCTCAGCATAACGTTCAAGCACGCTTGACGATTCTGCCTTCGATTTGCATTATCTTTCACTATCTTTGAATAAGATAGGATGCGGCTCGGCAATAAAAAAGAAAAAAAGTGTTTTTTCATTTTGTATTGCTCTCGCCTTTCACTATCTTTGCAGAAAAATACTGTGATGCAGAATACGGAAATTTTAAGTATTAAGAATTTCGGTCCTATAAATAATGCTGTCGTAAGAATTAGTAAGATTACTGTCATGATTGGCGAACAGGGCGCCGGAAAGAGTTGCGTGGCTAAGCTCTATTCTCTTTTTTCATGGCTTGAAAAAGCGCTGATGAGACATGTTCTTACTGAACGCTACGTTACGCAGTATTCGAGATTCAGAAAGACGTATGCTGCATATAATGGTATTGACGGATACTTTAGGCCTGATACGGAGTTGAGGTTCGACGGCTTTAACTATTCGTTTGTTTATGAGAATGAAAAATTATCTATAATAGAAAATAATCAAGATGGCAATTTGTTTAATATTGCCAAAGTGATGTATGTGCCGGCTGAACGTAACGTGTTGGGAAGTGTTGAGCATCCAACAAGATTGCGTGAACTGAGCGATCCGATGATGACATTTCTTGATGAATATGATAAAGCCAAAAACGATATAAAAAGCGGATATAAAATGCCTTTCGGCGAGGTGGATTTTGAGTATGACAAACTGAACGACATACCCAAACTTAAACATAAGAACTATGAAATAAAACTGTCGGAAGCATCAAGCGGATTTCAGTCAGCACTGCCTTTACTGCTTGTATCAGAAAATCTGTCGAACATTGTACGCGACAATTCGGCAAAGGCTGAACTGTCGGACAAGGAACGCAAGGCGTTGCAAAAAGAGGTGAATCTGATATTAAGCGACAACACGCTGAGCGATGACGTGAAAATGGCGTCATTGAGAATGGTGTCGTCAAAGTATAGATATTCCCGCTTTGTAAACGTTGTAGAAGAGATGGAACTTAATCTGTTTCCAGACTCTCAAAAAAATGTGCTGTACGAACTGGTGGCTGATGCATATAAACTGAATGAAAACAGACTGGTGATGACAACGCACAGTCCTTATGTGATAAACTATCTTACGTTGTCTGTTAAAGCTAAGCAACTGGCAAAACGTGCGGAAGGATTGGAAGATATACTGAAACGTATCTATGATGTTGTACCAATGTCAGGAATGATTAATGCTGACGACCTGATTATATATGAATTGCATGACGGCACCGTTGAGCAACTGAAAGATTATGAGGGGCTGCCTTCTGACGACAATTATCTTAACATCAAACTGAGAGATACTAATAGCGTTTTTGACGACTTATTGGAGATTGAGGAGGACTTGGACAGCTATGATGAAAGAAAGAGTGATTGATTTCTTTAAGGATGAAATGCCTGTCGGAGATGCTTTATTCGGAATATGTGATGATGAGGATGAAGCAGCAAAGACTCCGGCTTATGTGGATGCCGACGCAAAACATAAAGAAGAATGGACAGCCGTAGTAACTAACAGGTCTGGAAAGATAATCTCGTTTATAGCCGTAGACAACAAGATTGAGATAAGGCGTGAAAACGGACAAATGGAGAACCGCTGCGATGCCATGCTGCACAATGATGAATATATTATATTCATAGAACTGAAGGATCAGAACAAGGACTGGATTAAACATGCCGTAGAAGATCAGTTGGCAACAACCATCAATGTATTTAAACAGTGGCATGACATTTCTTTATTCAAGCATAAACTGGCTTATGCCTGCAACAAACGTCACAGGAGATTTGCATTCAGTAATAAAGAAGATATGCAACGTTTCCGCAATCAGCATGGCGTAAGACTGAATATAGGATGTGATATAATGATAAAATAACTATCGTTTTAGACGGATTATAATTCATACTTTGTTAATTGTGTTTTGTTCCTATTGTGCTTATTTAAGTGAATGGCAGTTTTATTGCCATAGCAAGGCATTTGGATTGACTAACGTCGAACTTTGTTTTTTCACTGTTCACTCTTAACTTTTCATTTCCATCAGGCGCTGTTTAATTTATACTTTTAAATTTTTCATTTTCGTGCGAAACAATTCGCACGAACTGCGGTTCGGCAATAAAAAAGAAAAAAAGTGTTTTTTCATTTTGTATTGCTCTCACCTTTCACTATCTTTGCATTTATATATTATGTAATGATAGAAAACGTTTATGGAATTATCAATAAGTAATTTCGGCCCGATAAAAGAGGCAAATATAAATTTTGGCGACCTTACATTTCTTATAGGTCCGCAAGCAAGCGGAAAGAGTTTGTCTTTGGAACTGCTTAAGCTTATCATAGATAAATCTCATATCGTTTCAACCCTTCGAAATTATAATTTCATTTTGAGTAAAACGGATGCAAAGAATATCTTAGACTGGTATTTTGGCGAAGGATTATCAGGATTATTTAGGGAAGATACGAAGATAGTTTTAGATAATGAGGCGTTTTCTCCGCAAGATTTACTTAATGTAATATCTAAGCAAAAGGCTTCCGGACAGAGAAAAGAGTCTGTATTTTATGTTCCGGCACAAAGAATATTGAGCATATCGGAAGGACGTCCCAGAAATTTTATGGAATATGATACGTCTACTCCTTATGTGTTGAGATGGTTTAGCGAAACGTTACGCGTATTTATGCAGGGGGGAATGGGTAATCCTGACACAATATTTCCAATTAAAAGCCGACTGAAGGGAGCTGTAAAGAGATCGATAAACGATAATATTTTTCATGGAGGTAAGGTCGTTTTTGATAAAACAGGGGTGCAACGGAACATGAAAATGGAAGTGGCCGGTATGAAAATTCCTTTTATGGCATGGAGTGCCGGACAAAAAGAATTTATGCCGTTACTATTGGCAATATATTGTTTGTCAGGTCCTCCTACACAGGTCATTGATAAAAATGATTACAAATTGGCTATTATTGAGGAACCAGAAATGGGGCTTCATCCACGAGCAATACAGTCGGTGTTATTGGAGATATTCGAACTGATTCAGAATGGCAAGAGAGTGGTTGTGTCAACTCATTCAACAACATTCCTTGAATTTGTTTGGGCGTTTAACAACTTGGTTGATTTGTCTGAAGAAGAATTCAAGATTGCCATGTGTGAGATGTTTGGTATAAGCAGAAATTCAAATGCCGCAGGTTTGTTTGATAACTTGAAGGAGAAGACAATAAAAACGTTTTACTCGACAAAGTCGTATACAAAAGAGGGCGTAACATTCTCGGATATATCAACGTTAGATGCCTTTAATGAGGATACGGATATATCTGAATGGGGAGGACTATCTACATTTTCAAGCAGGACATCTGAAATAGTCAGCCGCTATGCAGAACAATAAGAAGAACAGCGGTATGACTAAATTTGAAAGTGCAGTGAGAAATACGCCTGATATTGCTGCCGGATACAAAAAGGGTATTCAAGCTTTTGGCGCAAATTCATCATGCGTGCAGGTGGATGATACAAGAAAACTGGAGGGAAGTGTAGACATTGATAAATGTACAAGAGATATTTATCCTGACAAGTCGCGCTGGGACTATGCTTTAGGTTATGACGAAAAAGCATACTTCATTGAGGTGCATCCGGCAAGCACAAGCGATGTGGCAACGATGATTGCGAAGTCAAAATGGCTGAAGGAATGGCTGAAAGAGAAGGCTAAAGATTTGGAGGTATTAAAGGCTAATGATAATTATTATTGGCTGGCAACAGGCAAAATAAAGATTTTGCCTAAATCAAGACAATATAGAATGCTTATGGAAAATAAGATTTTATTGCGTAGTAAATTTAAACTTCCGCTTGAATAGACTAAATATTTGTAATCGATATAATAGTGCACTAACAATAAAACGACTAAACCATGCTTTATCCATTATTATTTAGAAACAACTTTTTTTCGAAAATATGGGGCGGAAGCCTGCTGAAGAAACTTAAGGGCATAGAAGACAATGACCCTACGCCTATAGGCGAGAGCTGGGAGATAAGTGCCGTGCCGGGCAAGGAGTCGGTAGTGGGCAACGGCTCGCTGCAGGGACGCAAGCTTAACGAGCTTGTGACGGAATATAAGGAAGAGCTGATAGGACGTACGGTGTATGACATGTACGGCGAGACGTTTCCGCTGCTGATAAAGTTTATCGACGCTGCAAAGGACCTGTCGATACAGGTGCATCCCAACGACGAGATGGCAAAGAAATATCACGACTCGTTCGGCAAGACGGAGATGTGGTATATTATGGACACAAAGCCGGGAGCTAAGCTCTACAGCGGTTTTAAGAGTCTGATATCGAAATATGAATACGGCAAGCGCATAGAGGACGGCAGCATCTGTGACGTGCTGGCATCGCACGACGTGAAGGAGGGCGACGTGTTCTACATACCGTCAGGACGCATCCATGCGATATGCAGCGGTACGCTGCTGGCTGAGGTGCAGCAGAGTTCTGACCTGACGTACCGCATATTCGACTATAACCGTCCGGGACTTGACGGCAAGCCAAGGGCACTGCACACGGCGCTGGCATCGGAGGCGCTGGACTATAAGGTGGAGGACGACTACCGCACGCACTACACGCGCAAGATGAACTATCCGGTGCTGCTGGCGGAGAACAGGTTCTTTACGGTGAAGCTGCTGGAGGTGAACCGTGCCTTCCACAGAAAGCTGTATAAGTATGACAGCTTCGTGGTGTATATGTGTCTTGAGGGCAGCAGCGACATCGTGATAAGGTCGTGGAAGGGCGAGGAGCCAGAGATAAAGCAGGTGCATCTGACAAAGGGCATGAGCTGCCTCGTGCCTGCCTGCGTAGCCGACATGGACGTTGTGCCGAACAACGAAGATCGCGTGTCGAAGCTGTTGGAGGTGTATATTGATAATAAGAACTACTAGTTTAAGTGAAGAGTGAAGAGGGAAGAGTGAAGAGCAGGCGCGGAGCGCAAATAAAGAGCGAAAGCCCCACCAAACCTCCCCCGTGGGGAGGCTTTTGTTTCTCGGTAGTTAAAGGAGTTAAAGTAGTTATAGGAGTTATAGTCAAATGCTTTGTAGATTATTATCATGACTTCATTGTTCCGGCTGATTTGCAATTGTCGTGCAAGTGAGAGCAGAAGCAAATCTCATTTGGTTATGCCGAGCGCAGCCGACAATCAATAGAATTAATCTGCCGGAATTAAATATAGGGATTTATTTAATCCGCTAACTTCCTATTTCACATTATATCACAATTTTATGCTAACATTGGCTATTGGATTTTTAACTTTTCATTTTTCACTTAAATTAGCGGTATTTTAAGCGGATCAGGAGATCCTTATATTCAATTCCGGCAGATTGCAAATCAGCCGGAACAATAGCAACGTAGTGCGAATCAACAAGGCATTTTGCTTTAATTACTAGCCAACTCTGTTGGCGGTAACTTCTCTAACTCCTTTAACTCCTTATGACATGGATGGTATGACGAACGGGGACGGGATACAAATTGTTATGTTATTATATGATGTTGACGGCTTTTCGGATGAAGAGCCGTTTATTTTTGTGTGATTATGGGGCGAGGAATGAGAAATGTGTCAGATGTGAGGGCGTGATGACGGGACATGATGTGCTGAAAAATGACTAAAAATGTGAGGACTGATGGCGTCTGGCGGCATAAATGTATGATGAAAGACGAAATGGCGTATTGTAAGTAATCGTGGCTGTAAACTGCAATGTTTAAAGCTGTTTCTGTGAATGAGTGGAGATAGTGTTTTGATATCGCCGTCTTTTGTTTTAAATTGATATTTTAAGACGACGTGAGGCGGCGGCCGGCCTTAAAATTTAATGAAATAATCTTTGTATTTTTAACCCATATTTTTTGCGACTTTTATTCTAAAATCCTATCTTTGTAAAGGCAGAGAGAAGGTTTGCGGCATGTTGTAGCGTCTTTGAGGCGACGGCCGGCAGCAACATTCTGCCATGCATCTAATAAGAAAAACATAAAGAAACTATACAATATTTTAATAATACTATGGCAAAGATAAAACAGATTGTGGAGTGCGTGCCCAACTTCAGCGAAGGACGCGACAAGAATGTTATAAAACAGATTACCGATGTGATTGAGGAAGCCGGCGGCGTAAAACTGCTCGATGTTGACCCAGGTGAGGCTACTAACCGCACGGTGGTTACTTTTGTTGGTGAGCCCGAGGCTGTTGTCGAGGCTGCTTTCAAGGCTGTTAAGAAGGCCGGTGAACTTATAGACATGCGCAAGCATCATGGCGCTCATCCGCGTATGGGCGCTACAGACGTGCTGCCGCTGGTGCCGGTAAGCGGAATAACTCTTGAAGAGTGTGCCGAGCTGGCAAGAAAACTGGCAAAGCGCATTGCCGACGAGCTGCAGATACCATGCTACTGCTATGAAGAGGCCGCTCTGAAACCTGAAAGACGCAATCTGGCCGTGTGCAGAGCCGGTGAGTATGAGGCGCTGCCGGAGAAGATGGGCGACGCCGACAAGGCTCCTGACTTCGGTGCAAGACCCTTTGACGAGGGCGTGGCACGCACGGGATGTACGGCTGTAGGAGCACGCGACTTCCTGATTGCCGTAAACTTTAACCTTAACACCACATCTACACGCAGGGCAAACGCAGTGGCCTTTGACGTGAGAGAGAAGGGAAGACCGGTGCGCGAAGGCAACCCGATAACAGGCAAGGTGAAGAAAGACGCAGACGGAAAGACTATAATGCAGCCCGGTACGCTGAAGTCGACAAAGGCCATAGGATGGTTTATCGAGGAATACGGCATCGCACAGGTGTCGATGAACATAACTAACATCAACGTTACGCCGCTGCACGTGGCATTCGACGAGGTGTGCCGCTGCGCTCAGAACAGAGGACTGAGAGTTACGGGAACAGAGATCGTAGGTCTTGTGCCAAAACGCTCTATTGTAGACGCCGGAAAGTATTTCCTTGAGAAACAGCACAGATCGACAGGTATTCCTGAAGAAGACATAATGAACATAGCCGTGAAGTCGATGGGACTCGACGACCTGCGTCCGTTTGTACCCGAGGAGAAGGTTGTGGAGATGCTGCTCGAGGCCGACCAGAAGAAGGCAAAGAGACTGACGGCGCTGACAGTGAAGGGATTTGCTGACGAGACAGCAAGAGAATCTCCTGCACCTGGCGGCGGATCAGTGGCTGCATACATGGGAGCACTTGGTGCTGCACTGGCAACGATGGTGGCTAACCTGTCGGCACACAAACCCGGATGGGACGACCGCTGGAACGAGTTCAGCCAGTGGGCAGACAAGGGCATGGTGCTCGAGACAGAGCTGCTGCGCCTCGTTGACGACGACACAGAGGCCTTTAACCGCATAATGGCAGCCTTCGGAATGCCGAAAGGAACAGACGAAGAGAAGCAGCTGCGCTCAGAGGCTATACAGAAGGCAACACTGTTTGCAGCACAGGTGCCGCTGGAGACAATGAAGACATCGGCACAGGTGTTCGAACTGTGCAGGGCAATGGTAGAGACCGGCAACCCGAACAGCGTATCTGACGCAGGCGTTGGCGCACTGGCAGCAAGAGCAGCCGTGATGGGTGCCGGACTGAACGTCAAGATAAACGCTTCGTCGCTGAAAGACCAGGATGCAGCCAAGGCTCTGATAGGTGAGGCTGAGGCTCTGATGGCTGAGGCTACAAAGCAGGAGGCTGAGATAATGCAGATGGTTGAGCGAGTAATCAGCGGAAACTGATAGAGGCAAGACCGGGAGAAACATAACGAATAAACAACAGAAAAATCCTAAATATTATGACAAACGAGGAATTTAAGGCGGCGATACGTGCCGGCATACCAGACGTGCTGCCGGAGCCGCGTGAGTATGACAAAGAAGTGAACCATGCGCCAAAGCGTAAGGAGATACTTACAGAAGACGAAAAGAAGCTTGCACTGCGCAATGCCCTGAGATATTTCCCTAAGAAATTCCACAAGACACTTGCACCGGAGTTTGCTGCCGAGCTGCGCGACTACGGACGCATATATATGTACAGATTCAGACCTACATACGACATGTATGCACGCAGCATTGACGAGTATCCGCACAAGTCGGAGCAGGCTGCTGCCATCATGCTCATGATACAGAACAACTTGAACCCGGCAGTGGCTCAGCATCCTCATGAGCTTATCGTATATGGAGGCAACGGTGCCGCATTCCAGAACTGGGCACAGTATCTGCTGACAATGAAGTATCTGAGCGAGATGACAGACGAGCAGACGCTCGTGATGTATTCAGGCCATCCGCTGGGACTCTTCCCGTCGCACAAGAATGCTCCGAGAGTGGTTGTTACAAACGGTATGGTGATACCTAACTACTCAAAACCCGACGACTGGGAGCGCATGAACGCACTTGGCGTCAGCCAGTATGGACAGATGACAGCCGGATCGTATATGTATATCGGTCCGCAGGGCATCGTTCACGGCACAACGATAACCGTGCTCAACGCTGCACGCATGCAGATGAAGAAAGAACCGGGCCGCAAGGACATACACGGCATGCTGTTCGTGTCGTCAGGTCTTGGCGGTATGTCAGGTGCACAGCCTAAGGCAGGAAACATTGCCGGAGTGGTCAGCGTTGTTGCCGAGATTAACCCCAAGGCTGCACAGAAACGCTATGACCAGGGCTGGGTGGACGAACTGCACTCAGACCTGAACGAACTGATACCGGCAATAAGAAAGGCCGTAGAGGAGTGCAAGACTGTGTCTATGGCATACGTGGGCAACGTGGTTGACCTGTGGGAGCGCCTGGCAGAAGAAAACATAAAGGTAGACCTTGGCAGCGACCAGACATCTCTGCACAACCCGTGGGCAGGAGGATATTATCCTGTTGACATGACATTTGAGGAGTCGAAGCAGATGATGGCAGAGAATCCCGAATTGTTCCGTGAGCGTGTGCAGGCATCTCTGCGCAGACAGGTTGCTGCAATCAACAAGCTGACAGAGCGCGGCATGTACTTCTTCGACTACGGAAACGCATTCCTGCTGCAGTCAGAGCGTGCTGGAGCCGACATCATGGCTGCCGACGGCAAGTTCAGATATCCTTCATACGTTCAGGACATCATGGGTCCGATGTTCTTCGACTACGGCTTCGGTCCGTTCAGATGGGTATGTACATCAGGCAAGCCCGAAGACCTGGCTGTAACCGACCGTCTGGCTGTAGAGGTGCTCGAGGAGATATGCAAGACAGCACCGGAGGAGATACAGCACCAGATGGAAGACAACATCCACTGGATAAAGGAGGCCGGCCGCAACCATCTCGTAGTAGGCTCACAGGCACGTATATTGTATGCCGACGCCGAAGGCCGCGCAAAGATTGCTCTGGCATTCAACGAGGCAATAAAGAAGGGCGAGATAACACGTCCGGTAGTGCTTGGCCGCGACCATCACGACGTGTCAGGAACAGACTCTCCGTTCCGTGAGACAAGTAACATATACGACGGCTCGCAGTTCTGTGCCGACATGGCTGTTCAGAACGTTATAGGCGACTCGTTCAGAGGTGCCACATGGGTATCTATCCATAATGGTGGCGGAGTAGGCTGGGGCGAAGTTATCAATGGCGGCTTCGGCATGATGATAGACGGAGGCGAAGACAGCGCACGCCACATACGCGAAATGCTGTTCTGGGACGTAAACAACGGTATCGCACGCCGCAGCTGGGCACGCAACGAAGGCTCTATACACAGCATTGAGCGCGAAATGGAACGCACCCCGAACCTGAAGGTTACGATGCCTAACTTCGTGGATGATGAGATAATAGATAACGCAGTGAAGTAAATTCAGTAGTTAAAGTAGTTAGAAGGAGTTAAAGTAGTTAAAGTCAAATGCCTTGAAGTAATTAAGTAAATAATTAAGGACTAAGAAACAATGTCCTGATTATGAAACAAGATTAGGCGTTAGTCAATTATGAATTATAATTTATAATTGTGAATCCACAAGACATATGACTTTAACTCCTTTAACTACTCTAACTCCTTTAACTCCTAAACACACACATAACTTTAAATTTAAATACACAATGATTCACCAAATATCAGCAGAACATCTCACGATTGAACGTATCGGTGAGATAATAGAAAAAGGTTATAAACTCGAACTTAGTGAAGACGCACGCAAGCGCATCGTACGCTGCCGTGAATATCTCGACAAGAAGATAGAAGAGACAGAGAAACCTATCTATGGCGTAACAACAGGATTCGGCTCTCTCTGCAACGTGTCTATCGGCAACGACCAGCTTTCGCAGTTGCAGATAAACCTGATGATGTCGCATGCATGCGGTACAGGCGACCGCGTGCCTAACGATATAGTAAAGATAATGCTGCTGCTGAAGATACAGTCGCTGAGCTATGGCTACTCAGGCTGCAAACTTGATACCGTAGAGAGACTTGTCGACTTCTTCAACAACGATGTTTATCCTATTGTCTACATGCAAGGCTCACTTGGCGCATCCGGCGACCTTGTGCCTCTGGCACACCTCTGTCTGCCGCTCGTAGGACTCGGTGACGTAGAGTATAAGGGTAAGGTGATGACAGGAGCCGAGATGCTGAAAGAAAACGGATGGGAGCCGATACAGCTCGGATCTAAAGAAGGTCTGGCTTTGCTCAACGGAACACAGAACATGAGTTCGTTTGCCGTATGGGCATTGCTGCAGGGCGAACGCCTGAGCAAATGGGCTGACAAGATTGCTGCCATGTCGCTCGACGCATATTATGGACTGGTGTCTCCTTTCACAGATGCCGTACATCAGGTAAGACCTCACAAGGGTCAGATAGAGACAGCCGCAAACATGAGGCAACTGCTTGAGGGCAGCGAGATAATAGAGAAGCCCAAATCGTATGTTCAGGACCCGTATTCATTCCGCTGTATTCCGCAGGTTCATGGTGCAGCCAAGGACTCAATGGCATACGTTAAGTCAGTGATCGACACTGAAATCAACTCGGCAACAGACAACCCGACAGTATGTCCTGACGAAGACCTGATAATCTCAGCCGGAAACTTCCACGGAGAGCCTATCGCACTGCCTATGGACTTCCTTGCAATGGCACTGAGTGAACTGGCTAATATCTCAGAAAGACGAATCTACAAGCTCGTGTCGGGCACAAGAGACCTGCCAAGCTTCCTCGTTGCAACTCCAGGCGTAAACAGCGGATTTATGATTACACAATACACAGCTGCGTCAATAGTAAGCCTGAACAAGAATCTGTGCTCGCCTGCATCAGTAGACAGCATACCTTCGAGCCAGGGTCAGGAAGACCATGTGAGCATGGGTGCCAACGCTGCAATAAAGCTCTATAAGGTGGTGCTCAACACTGAGCGTGTGCTGGCAATAGAGCTGTTTAATGCTGCTCAGGCTCTTGAGTTCAGACGTCCGCTGAAGTCGTCGCCTGTAATAGAGAAGCTGCATGATGAATACCGCAAGGTAGTGCCGTTTATCGTGAACGACGAAGTGATGTATCCTCACATAAAGAACTCTATTGACTTCCTGAGAGAGCATGCCGAATAAGCATGACGCCAAGGAAAACGTAAAATAATCAAGCCGATGAGACTGCTTGTAAAGAATATAAAGACACTGGCCGGAATAGACCGGCACGGCAAGCTGAGGCTGCAGGGCAGCGAGATGCAGACGCTGGAGCAGATAAACGACGCCTATCTGACAGCCGAAGACGGACTGATAACCGGATTCGGCACGATGGACAGTCTGACGGATGCTGAAGCTGCTGCAGACACCGTTGTCGACGCCGAAGGCGGAACGCTGATGCCGTCATGGTGCGACCCGCATACCCACATAGTGTATGCGGGAAGCCGCGAGGGCGAGTTTGTCGACAAGATAAGAGGTCTGAGCTATGCCGAGATTGCCAAACGCGGCGGAGGCATACTCAACTCAGCCGACCTGCTGCACACCATGACAGAGGACCAGCTCTATGAGCAGGCTATGAGGCGTGTGCGCGAGGTGATAATGAAGGGTACGGGCTGCGTTGAGATAAAGAGCGGCTACGGCCTTAACACCGAAGACGAGCTGAAGATGCTGTGCGTGATAAGGCGCATAAAGGAGACGGCACCTATAAAGGTGGTGTCTACCTTCCTTGGTGCGCATGCAGTAGGACGCCAGTACACCCAGGACGAATATGTACGTCTTGTTGTAGAGGAGATGATACCAGAGGTAGGGCGCGAGCATCTTGCCGACTATGTAGACGTGTTCTGCGACGAAGGCTTCTTTACCCCAGAAGAGACTGACCGCATACTTGAGGCCGGAGCAAAATGGGGAATGCTGCCCAAGATACATGCCGACGAACTGGCATCGTCGGGCGGTGTAGAGATAGGCGTAAAGCGCAATGCCTTGTCTGTAGACCATCTGGAGAGCATGACTGAAGAGGAGATAGAGCTGCTGCGCGGCAGCGGCACTATGCCTACGGTGCTGCCCGGTACGTCGTTCTTCCTTAATCTGCCTTATGCACTGGCACGTAAGATGGTTGACGCCGGACTTGGCGTTGCCGTTGCCAGCGACTATAATCCCGGATCAACTCCGTCGGGCGACATGAAGTTTATTGTGTCTCTGGCATGCATCAAGCTGAGACTGCTGCCTGCAGAGGCCATCAATGCCGCCACGATAAACTCGGCTTATGCTATGGGGCTCAGCCGCGACTACGGTTCGATAGCCGTGGGCAAGGTGGCTAACTTCTTTATAACAGAGCCGATACCTTCGATTGACTACATCCCTTATGCCTACACGTCGCCTGTGATACGCCGCGTGTTTGCCCGAGGGCAGGAAATAGGCTTCTGACCACAGGCCGGCAAACAGCCTGCGGAAAGTATTAGATGTTAGTAATAAATATAGCTTTTGCGCAATCGCGGCATAAGGTGTTATGCCGCATTGCGCACTTTTTGTTTTTATATGCAGCCATTGTTCGTGGCTGCTTTTATTTTAGTATAGTATTTAGCTTGTGCCGTTTGTGTTGTGTCGGTATATTGCATTTTGTAATGCGCGTGAGCAGAATGTGTCCCGATTATGTTAAGTTGAGTGTGCAAAATGCAAGCATACAAGTGCGTATATTTTAAAAATATTACTATGTTTTTAACAAAAATATTTTTATCTGTCAGGTTTTTTATTGTAATTTTGCGCCCTGAAAATCAAATGTAACTAGATTATTGGTGTCCTTCAAACCATTCCTGCATATCTTGACTTATTGTAACAATAGGACAACTGTGCCATGTCTGGTAAGAACGGGTATGTTAATTGCCTTAATACTTGCGAAAGAAGGCTCATGGATGTTTGCAGGACAACGGTATAACTAGATTTATAATATGTAGCATGCCTTTTAGATAAAGAGCATCAAGGTGTTTAGTTAAGGTGAAAGATTAATTCTGATGAAATCGCTTAAACTGTTATTATTGTTGAGTATGTTGCCTCTTGCCGCGGCATTTGCTGGAGGCGACACGCTGAGATATAAGCTGGAGACATCGGCCAATGTGTCTACGGGCGCCTATGCTCCTATGTGGTTTACGGCCAACCGCTATGGCCTGTCGGGTGTAGAGCCGTGCAGCGGATATTTCAGAGCGGGTGTAGACTATGCCGGAAAGTTTGGTGCCGACTGGCGTCTGGAGGCAGGACTCGACTTGGCCGGAGCCGTTAATCAGACTTCAGACTTTGTTGTTCAGCAGGCTTTTGTCGATGTGTCATGGCGCAATATAACGCTGAGCATAGGCAGCAAGGAGCGCGAAGCCTTTCCGCTGGACAAGAACATGAGGCTAAGCAGCGGCATGATGGTAGAAGGTCCAGGGGCACGTCCTGTGCCGCAGGTGCGTCTTGAGGTGAAGGAATATCAGAATCTGCCTTACACCAAAGGATGGGTGGCTGCCAAGTTTCATTTCGGCTACGGATGGCTGACAGACGGCGACTGGCGGTCGGATTTTGTAAAGCCAGGCGAGACGTTCACCAGAGGCGTGATATATCACAGCAAGTCGGCCATGCTCAGAGTTGGAAATCCAAAGAAGATACCAGTTACAATGGAAATCGGAATGATCGAGGCGGCGCAGTTTGGCGGAAGCAAGTGGCGCAAGAATGACGACGGAACCACAACGTGTGTGGCAAAGATGCCCGGCGGGATAAAAGAATATCTGAAGGCCATCATACCTATACAGGAGAGCACGCTGCAGAACGTGGAGGGCAACCATGTGGGAAGCTGGAACTTTGCGCTCAACTATACGGCGCCGACATGGAAGCTGAGATGCTATTACGAGCATTATTTCGATGACCACTCGCAGCTAACGTGGCAGTATGGACGCTGGAAAGACGGACATATAGGCGTGGAACTCACGTTGCCGGAGAATCCTTTTGTGTCAACTCTGCTGTGGGAAGGGCTGTGCACAACCGACCAGACCGGACCGCTGCTTTATGACGGTGTTGGCGGTTCGTTTCATGAGATACAGATGAGCGGCGGCGACAACTACTATAACCACGACTACAACTGGCAGCACTGGGGTATGGGAATGGGCCATCCGTTTCTGCCCGGACCAATATATAATGCCGACGGAACCAATATGTTCAGGAGCAACCGCGTAAAGGCCCACCATATAGGCATTGGCGGCAATCCGTCTGACGAGTGGTCGTATCGCCTGCTGCTGTCGTACATGCGCCACTGGGGAACATACAAAGTGCCGCTCGACCGCATGATGCGTCAGGGAAGCACGCTGGCAGAAGTGGCATACAGTCCGCGTAAGGCTGCGGGATGGAACTTCAGACTGGCCTGCGGATACGACAAGGGCAGCTATATAGGCGACAGCATGGGCTGCATGATAACAATAACCAAAACAGGAGTTTTATGGTCAAGATAATAGGATGGATCGTTGCTGCCGTCATGGCTCTGGCTATGGCGGGCTGCGACTTTAAGGAGCCTGTAAACAGCGATATAGAAGGATTCTGGAAACTGGAACGCTTTGAGACGAGGGCTGACGGACGCATGCACGAGTGTACGCGCCTTTATTACAGCATAACGAGATACGTGGTTGAGGTGTCCGAGAAGCAGGGTCCCAACGGCTATGGTACATACATAGGCCGCTTCGGATATGAGGACGGCGAGACAAAGGTGGTGATGAAAGACTTTAAGCAGAGGGCTGCTACGAGCGACAACGGCGTTGACGCTACCGTGGAAGACCTGCTGCCGTTCGGAATCAATTCTACTGAGACAACCTTTGATGTGGTGGTTGCCGACGGCGATAATCTTGTATTGCGCTCTGACTATGCCACGCTGCAGCTCACGCGCTTCTGATTTGTCTTGAAACAGACGTCACGGTTCAGCAGCATTGTTGATTTATATCTGATGCGTTGTCGTCAGTATTCCCCTTTATGCCATTTATTATGGCATAATTTTAATGTATGGCGGCCCATGTCCGTCTTTCCGTTTGCCGTATTTATTGTTTCCGCTGAAGATTGCCGTGTGATGTAAATACGCGCTTTTGCTTTTAAATAAACTTAAATGCGGCCGTATGTCGCAGCATTGTGTCATTGATGGGTGTCTGTACCGGTTCAAAATGACACCACGCGATACATTTGTTTGTTACAATTTAACCCAAATCGGTCATTAGACAGCATATTATTTTATCAATTTTGTGCATTGATGCTTTCAGCCGGTCTTTTTGTTTCTATTGGCGTCTTTTAGTCAGATTTTTCTTGACATAGCCCGCTATGACTGCGAAAAAACTAACGAAAATCCGCTCAATATAAAGCAAAAATCCCGACCGAATCCTAATGACTGATTTGGGTTAAAAGACCTTTATTATTTTGTTATATTCCCAACTTGCATTATCTTTGCACAAAAATATGCAGCGTTACGGCGGCTAAAGCCCGTTTATATGTCGTGTGTACTGTTGCCGTTGCGTAACGAAACCGTGTAAATTTAATGAGCAGACGTTTATATCCTATTCTGAATTTTATAAGTCACAACAAATATTGGATTGTGATAATTTTCGGTGTCCTCATTGTCGGGTTCCTCGATGAGAACAGCCTGCTGAAGCATGTGCGCAACAGAATACTCGTGAGTGAGCTGAAGGAGCAGATTGATGCCTACAACATGCAGTATGAGCAGGACGAACAGAAGATAAAGGAACTGAAGCGCAACCCTAAGGCCATCACAAAGATAGCTCGCGAGAACTACTTTATGAAAGCCGACGACGAGGATATATTCGTGCTTAGTGATGACCAAAAACCAGTAACAGATAACGATGAAACAGCTAAATAAACTGCAGACTATTGTTCTGCTTTCGGGTGCGGTGCTCATGGTGGCCGGTGCCGGACTTTATGTCTTTGGCACGATGCTCATGGCTTCGTGGATATTTCTTGTGGGTGCCTTGTGCTTTGCTTCTATGCAGATGATGCAGACCTACAGCGGCAACAACTTCACCATCAGGCGTCTGCGCCGTATCATGGTCACGGGCGACGTGCTGTTTATTCTTTCGGCACTGCTGATGGTCGAAAACTCTTATGGCCTGCTGCTGCCCCTGTTTCTCAAGCTTTCGCCCGACGGATACTTCAATTACGTCACTTATGTTCACAACAACTGGGTGCTCCTGCTCCTTGTTGCTGCCATGCTTGAGATTTATACAACTCACAGAATATCAGGCGAGCTGGCTAAAGAGGCAAAAAAACTCTAAAAGTCAGTGTATTTATTTTAAATTGCATGAAAAATTTTTCTTACATCGATAATACGTTGTAATTTTGTGCTAATATTACAAAACAAGGTTATGGTTAAGACTCTTTTAACTCTTCTGGGGGCTTTTGCCGTGTTTACGTCGTGTGTAAACTCTTACAACATTCAAGGTTCATCTAATGTTCCTACGTTAGACGGCCGCATGCTCTTTCTTAAGGTTTATGAAGGTGACGACCTGAAGAATATCGACTCTTGCGACATAGTTCACGGACAGTTTCATTTTTCGGGTGCGCTCGATTCTACGCGTATAGCAACTCTCTTCATGGACGATGAGAGCCTTATGCCGGTGGTGCTCGAGAGCGGCGAAATACAGATAAAGATAGACAACACGCAGCAGAAGGTGAGTGGAACGCCGCTTAACGACAAGCTGTTTAAGTTTATCGAAAAGTACAACCAGCTGGAGAGCGAGGTAGGCGAACTGGGGCATCTGCAGAGTCAGGCCATAATGGACGGACACGACATCAACGAGGTGAACGCAAAGCTGTCGCAGAAGGCTGCACAGATTGTTGAGAAAGAAGACAAGCTCGTAACGTCGTTCATCGTTGAGAATTTCGACAACGTGCTGGGTCCGGGCGTGTTCTTCATGATTACAGCCGGCCACAGATATCCCGAGCTTTCACCCTGGATTGAGGATATAATGAGCAAGGCAACTGACAACTTCAAGAACGATCCTTACGTGCGCGACTATTACCGCAAGGCACAGCAGAACCAGGCTATAATGAACGGTACGGCAATGCCCGACGGAACAGACGACCCGACGCTGGCGCCTCCTACGCCCAACGAACTGGCACAGCCGGGATCAGAAGACTCTCTGAGCGAGGCCGTTGAGGGAGCAGAGTGACAAGGGCGTCAGGCTTAACCGCAAAAAAGGAACATATACAGGGGCTTTAAAAGATATTATGAGATTATTGATAAAAGACGCCACGCTTGTCAACGAGGGAAAGTCGTTCCGTGGCTCGGTTGTCTTGGAGAATGGTTTGATATCAGACATTCTCCAAGACAATTTTATTTCTGGCAGTGAACATTTTGATAAGGTGGTTGATGCCTCGGGGTGCTACGTGCTTCCGGGCGTTATCGACGACCATGTGCATTTTCGTGAGCCAGGCCTTACGGCAAAGGCCGACATAAGTTCTGAGAGCCGTGCTGCGGCCTATGGCGGTGTTACGTCTTATTTCGACATGCCTAACACCGTGCCGCAGACCACCACGCTCGAGGCTCTCGAAGAGAAGCGCTCATTGGCGGCGGCAAAGAGCCACGTCAACTATTCGTTCTTCTTCGGTGCGACCAACGACAATGTCGACCTGTTCAGCCGGCTCGACGTTCATCGTGTGCCCGGCATAAAGCTGTTTATGGGCTCGTCAACGGGCAACATGCTCGTTGATCGCCGTGAGGCTCTCGAACGTATATTCAGCGAAGCCCGTGTCCCCGTCATGACACATTGTGAGGACACCGGCATAATCAATGCCAACATGGCTGCAGCAAAGGCCGCTCACGGCGACGATCCCGATGTGTCCCTGCATCCGCAGATACGCAGCGAGGAGGCTTGCTATAAGTCTACAGAGCTTGCCGTAAGCATGGCGCGCAAGCATGGCGCGCGTCTTCATGTGGCTCATCTTACAACGGCTCGCGAGCTGCAGCTGTTTGAGCCGTGGCACGATGCCATGCCTGATATAACGGCTGAGGCTGTGGTTGCCCATCTGTTTTTCTCTGACGCCGACTATGCCACGCTTGGCACAAGGATAAAGTGCAACCCGGCAGTAAAGACACTTGCCGACCGCGACGCTCTGAGGCGTGCACTCTCCGACGGCCGCATATCAGTAATAGGCACCGACCATGCCCCCCATCAGTGGGCCGACAAGCAGGGCGGATGCGCCCGTGCGGCCTCAGGCATGCCCATGATACAGTTCTCGCTCGTGTCCATGCTCGAGCTTGTCGACAGCAATGTGCTGCCTATAGAACGGCTCGTAGAGCTTATGTGCCACAATCCCGCACGCCTTTTTGATGTGCGAGGGCGCGGTTTTCTCCGCAAGGGCTATAAGGCCGATGTCGTTGTTGTGCGCCCCGGCAGTCCGTGGACGGTTACGAAAGACGTCATACAGAGCAAGTGCGGATGGAGCCCTATGGAGGGACATACGTTCAACTGGCGCGTGGTTCACACGTTCTGCAACGGCGTGCATGTCTACGACGACGGACGTTTCCTCGACTCTTGCCGTGGTGAGGAGATAGCCTTCAGATAATGGGCTGTAGTTGATGTTTAGTTAAAAATTAATCTTCTGAAAAAATGATTGCAAGGATATTCGTGCTTTTGGTGTTGATGATAATCCTGTCTGACATCTACATCGACAGAAGACTGCTGCGCCGTAAGACCAGGTATTTGTGGTGGCAGCGCCTGTTGTGGTGGACTCCGGGTATCATTCTCTTTGTCTATACGCTGGTGCTTACGTTCTCGCGCGATTTTGCGCCCGAGCGCATCGAGTTGCTCAACGTTTATCTGTTTCTTTTCGGTGTGCTGGCCATCCCCAAGTTTATTTTTGCCGTATGCTCGTTGCTCGGCTGGGGGCATTGCCGCTATCATCACACAAAGAACAACTGGGGCAACCTTGTCGGACTGCTGTTGGCCATAGGTCAGATATATATCGTGGTCTACGGCAGCACCATAGGCTTCCGGAAGCTCGACATACGCCATGAAGACTTTTATTCTGCCGACCTGCCTCAGGCCTTCGACGGCTATCGCATAGTGCAGTTTAGCGATGCCCATCTCGGCACTTACCGCGGAAAGGACAAGAAGGTGTTTGAGCGTATTGTCGACAGCATCAACGCTCAGAAGGCCGACATGATAGTGTTTACGGGCGATTTGCAGAACATGTCGCCCGAGGAACTTTACGAGTTTATTCCGCTTCTGAGCATCCTTAGCGCCAAAGACGGTGTTTATTCTGTTCTCGGCAATCACGACTATTCTGACTATATCAAGGCCGACGACGTTGTTAAGGTGGCAAATGAGCGTGAGATTATCAGTCGTGAGCGTGAATTTGGCTGGACGCTATTGCTCAACGAGAACAAGACCGTTAAGCGCGGCAACGACTCGATAATTGTTGCAGGCGTTGAGAACGACGGCCGTGGCGGTGAGCCTAAGCGCACAGACCTTAAGAAGGCGATGGCCGGAGTAGACAGTTCAAGCTTTGTGCTTATGCTTGCTCACGATCCGCGTCTGTGGCGCAAGGAAATCCTGCCAGGCAGCAAGGCGCAGCTTACTTTGAGCGGTCACACTCACGCCATGCAGTTCAGCGTCTTCGGCATGTCGCCGGCCAGACTGATGTATAGAGAGTGGGGCGGTCTGTATCATGAAGGCAACCGTGCCATCAACGTGTCTGTAGGCACCGGCGGCTTCATCCCCTTCCGCTTCGGAGCAAGCCACGAGATATCGGTTATTACGCTGCACAGAAAGTAAGATTGTTTTATAGGAATTAAGACAATAGTCTTGTGGATTCGAGTCGGAAGTTAAAGTAGTTATAGTAGTTATCGCCAACGGAGTTGGCTAGGAGTTAGAGTCAAATGCTTTGTTGACTCTTTTCATAGCAGGACATTTGGATTTCGTTGTTCCGGCTGATTTGCAATCTGCCGGAATCAAATATAAGAAACGAAGTTCAGCGCAGCTAATTTCCTGATCCGCTTAAAATACCGCTAATTTAAGTGAAAAATGAAAAGTTAAAAATCCAATAGCCAATGTTAGCATAAAATTGTGATATAATGTGAAAAAGGAAGTTAGCGGATTGAAAATTGGCTAACGCTGAACCCTGTTTCTTATACTTCTGACCGGCGGATTAATTTCATTGATTGTCGGCTGCTCTCGGCATAACCAAATGAGATTTGCTTCTGCTCTCACTTGCACGACAATTGAAAATTCCCCGGAACATTACCAAACGTAGTGCGTCTTAATTTTTAGCGGATTAAATAAATCCTTATATTCAATTCCGGCGGAGCGCAGATCCGCCGGCACAATAGCAACGTAGTGCGGCGTCTAACGAAAGTTAAAAGTGAAAAACGAAGAATCCAAATGTATTGTGGTTTCTACTTGTAAGCAATACGTTTGCAATTGGATTTTTCACTCTTCACTCTTAGTTCTTCACTTAAATATGCTCCTAGCTCACCTTAGTGAGCGATAACTTCTCTAACTACTTTAACTTCCGACTCGAATCCACAAGAGTTTTTCATTTTTAACTTTTCATTGCGCTTTTGCGGCTTAATTTGCCGGTAGCCCGAAGGGCTTAACTTTGGTAACCGTGGGTCATTACCCACGGATTAAAGTCCTGGTAATGCGAGCACCCGAAGTGGTGCTATTCTTGTTTTTATGTTACTTACTTGTTTGCTTTTGTGTCCGTTATTTGCTCCGATATAGCACCACTTCGGGTGCTCATAGTTTGTTTTGTTACAGGCCGTGGGTGATACACCCACGGTTACTTAAGTGTAGCCCTTCGGGCTATAAGTTAGCATCAACCTTTAGCCGGCATAATAGCCTTGTTGGTTATTATCGTACGTACTACGCTAACATTTGGATTTTTCACTCTTCACTCTTCGTTCTTCACTTAAACACGCACTACGTTGCTATTGTTCCGGCTGATTTGCAATCTGCCGGAATCGAATATAAGAAACGAAGTTCAGCGCAGCTAATTTCCTGATCCGCTTAAAATACCGCTAATTTAAGTGAAAAACGAAAAATCCAAATGTATTGTGGTTTCTATTTGTAAGCAATACGTTTGTATTTGGATTTTTCACTCTTCACTTTTAGTTCTTCACTTAAATATGCTCCTAGCCAACTCCGTTGGCGATAACTCCTCTAACTACTTTAACTACTTAAAACGAATCTACTGATTCGGATTCTTCACATACCCCTGATATTTCGGAGTCAAGTCGGCCATAATCTCCTTATAGCTTATGTCCATGCGCTTGCTTATGTCTTCGGCACCCTGTCCTTCGGGATATATCGGCTTATGGATGGTCAGCGTCAGCGGATGCCATTTCACCCAGAACCATTTGTTTGTCCTTGGCAGCACGTCGAAAGAGCCGTTGATGGTCAGCGGCACTACGGGCAGCTGAAGCTCGTCGGCAAGCATGAAGGCGCCACGCTTAAACGTACCCATATGACCTGTAAACGTGCGCGAGCCTTCGGGGAACACCACCACGCTCATTCCGTCTTTCAGCGTGTGGCGTGCCTTGTCGTATGTCTCCTTTACCTTGCTCGGGCCGCGCTTGTCTACAAATATCTGGTGAGACATCTCGCAGGCAAAGCCAACGAGAGGAATCTTGCGCAGCTGGTGCTTCATCATCCATTTGAAGTTGCGTCCCAGATGACCGAATATCAGAAATATGTCGAACGAGCCCTGATGGTTGCTCACAAACACATACGACTCGTTGTGCTTCAGGTTCTCGCGTCCCACAACCTTTACCGGCAGAAACAGCACCTTAAGTATGGCTGCTGCCCACAGCTTAGGCGGATAGTAGCCCCAGAAGTGACCGTTGCCAAGCACGCAGCCCACGCTCGTGGTGAGCGACGTAAGTATGGTGAGCACGAGTATTATCGGCAGCGCGATGCATATTTGATATATTCGGTAGATGTATCTCATTGTTAGTTGTTTTTATCGTTTTTTCGTTAGAATAATATTTGCGGTTAACCTGTCTGTGATGCCTGCTGCATCTGTGGCAGCCTTGTCTGCCTCGGTGAGCGTTGTCGTGTCTTATAAGCCGGGGCGCTCATTCCCCTTGCTCGTCTTCTGATATTGCGCGGCTTGCGCTTTATGTCTGTATCTTCTTGCGTCCTTGCAGACTGTTCGGCGCAGCAGCGTTGTTGCGGTTATGGTGTTGCAGCAGGGCTGCGGCCCTGCTGCATGTCCCTTCCTGCTGTCAGTCTTTAATCTTAGGATACTTGCGTGTCCATCCGTCCCAGCGCAGACGCATCACACCGAAGAAAGCCTCGCCGAATATGCCGCTGCTCATCTTCGACACGCCTTCACGTCTGTTGACGAATATCACGGGCACTTCCTTAATCTTGAAGCCTATCTTGTATGCCGTAAACTTCATCTCTATCTGGAAGCCGTAGCCCTTGAAGCGTATCTTGTCCAGCTCAATGGTCTCGAGCACGCGGCGCTTGTAGCACTTAAATCCCGCAGTGGTGTCGTGCACCTTGAAGCCCGTCACCATGCGCACATACTTAGATGCAAAATAGCTCATCAGCACGCGTCCTATAGGCCAGTTAACCACGTTCACTCCGCTCACGTAGCGCGAGCCTATGGCAACGTCGTAGCCCTCGTCGTGGCATGCCGAATAGAGGCGCGGCAGGTCGTTGGGGTCGTGACTGAAGTCGGCGTCCATCTCGAATATATAGTCATATCCGTGTTCCAGGGCCCATTTAAAGCCCGTTATGTATGCCGTGCCCAGGCCCAGTTTGCCGCTGCGCTCAATGATAAACAGACGGTCGGCAAACTCGCTCTCCATCAGTCGGTGAACTATAGCCGCGGTGCCGTCGGGCGAGCCGTCGTCTATCACGAGAATATTAAAACATTTTTCAAGCGAGAACACCGCCCTTATAATCTTCTCGATGTTCTCTTTCTCGTTATACGTAGGTATAATGACTATGCTGTCGCTTTTGTTCATGTCCTGAATGTCTTTTGTTTATGCGTGCTATATATGTCTTGTCTCCCTCCGGCTGGCGTCGTCATGGAGCCTTCAACGTTGTTGTCTTCTTCTTCAGATAAAGCAGCTCTCAGTAGTGCCCGTGCGTCCTGTCTCCCCGGTCAGTCCTGTCTGCCGCTTATCTTATGCAAAGATAATGCAAACCGAGAGCAGAATCATCAAGCTTGCTTGAATGTTATGCCGAGATGCCGCTTATCTTATGCAAAGATAATGCAAACCGAGAGCAGAATCATCAAGTCTCGCTTGAATGTTATGCCAAGATGCCGCTTATCTTATGCAAAGATAATGCAAACCGAGAGCAGAATCATCAAGCTTGCTTGAATGTTATGCCGAGATGCAGCTTATCTTATGTGCAAAGATAATGCAAATCGAGAGCAGAATCATTAAGCTTGCTTGAATGTTATGCCGAGATGCAGCTTATCTTATGCAAAGATAATGCAAATTGGCATAACTACAAAATAAAAATTTGCCAACGGAGCCATTATTTTTCGTCCTTGCCTTTTAAAATGACGTTTTTCAGTCAATTTGCTTTATTACATCACGTTTTGCGTAACATTATTTATGACTTTTTTATCAATCGCAATACCATAAACCATAGCCGCCCCGTAGTCCGCAACATTGACATGAGCGTCACTTCTTATTCCCAATAGCCCGATTAATATTTGTCAGCTCCCCAGTCCGCTCGCCTTTTCACGTCCATACATTCGCGTCATAAAAACAGTCCCGAAAAATCGTAAGCATTTCTATTGTTTTATGTTTTAAATTGAAAGATTGTGTCTTTGTATATGGTTTCTTGTTAAGCAAATTCGACACATTTACTTTTAAACTGTTAATGGCTGAGTTTTGCCTCGTAACTCGGCCACTTTTGCATCAAAAGTCATAGGTTTTTTATGCGTAAGTCATAGGTTTGTTTTGGGGAAATAATAAGGTGGATATAAAGCACAGGAAAGTATTTGTTGTTATTGTCGTTTTTGATAAGTTTTGTCATGAAACGGTATAATCCTCAATCGTCTTCAAACCGCACATAGCTTTATTAATTTTGTTTATTCATGCTTTCAGCCTGCCTTTTTGGTTCTATTGGCGCAAGGCGCTATTCACAAACGAAGTTCGGTGTTAGCTAATACAGGAGGAAAGCAGAAAGGAGTTGTTGAACCTGTTTAAAGAGTTGGGGTATGGACTTGAATGACAAAATTGTAATTTACCGTACTGCCGATGGGCAGACCGCCGTGGATGTCAGGATGGATGGAGATTCTGTGTGGCTTTCACAGGCACAGATGGCAGAACTGTTTCAAAAGGACAGAACCGTTATAGGACGCCACATTAGCAATATTTATAAGGAACATGAATTAGAGCGTGAGACCACATGTGCAAATTTTGCACATACCAAGAATTATGGTCGTAGAGAGGGATTTACGCAAACTAAGAATATTGTGTTATACAACTTGGACGTCATCATTTCCGTGGGCTATCGTGTAAAAAGCCAGCGTGGCACACAGTTCCGTATATGGGCAAATAAGGTGCTGAAAGAATATTTAATAAAAGGCTATGCCGTCAATAAGGCCCTGACAGAACAACGCTATACGGAGTTGAAGCAGCTTGTTACCTTATTGGGCAGAGTATAACTGCAACTCTCTTCTTATGGTTTATGGCAGGTAACGGCATTCTCTATAATCCTGACGGCACGAAGCGCATTGCCGACAACACTCTTGTTGCCCTTACGCTGATGATAGCCGAAAGCCGCACAGAAGAAAAAGACGTGATGGTGAAAGTAGTTGTAAACCTGATAAACAAGAATAATTATGAGTAAGACAAACTACAAACGTTTGGGCGGATTATATCCGCGAAGTGGAGAATATGAACAACACGCATTTTTTGCGTATTGATAAAGTGAAACCGCCTTTTATTCTTTAGATGTCATCATCTCAAAATGTTTTCGAGTGAAAAGCCAGCACGTTACGCAAATTCCGCATTTAGGCAAATAAGGTGCCGGCAAAGATAATATTTATTGTTACGATGAATTGTACATTACAATAAAATTGAACTATTAGGGTTTATCTATGTATCCTATTTTTTATAGTGCTTGTATTTATTCTATAAGATGGATTGAAGTTGCTGCTGATATTGCATTTTTTTATTAATAAGTGGGGCTTTCTCGAAGATATTTGTTAAATTTGCAGTATAATCTAAATCTTTAATTCTGCGTTACTAGATTCTTTCCTGCAATGGAAAATTCATTCAACTAAATCTGATTTGTTGAGTATAAGGTTACGTGAGTTTTATTTGATATCTAAACATGGGGACTAATTTCTTCACTAATGAAAAAGAGAATACACTTCTTGAAAAAATAGAGGGTGTGTTTAAATATAAGAAAGTGTATTTTTTTGATGCGCTTGTAGGTTATTTTAGAGCTTCCGGATATTTCAGAATCCGTAAGTTTATTCAGCAAACACCACATATTAGGATTTTGGTTGGTATAAATGTTGATAAGTTAACGTATCAGGCAAATCAGCAGGGATTATTATTTAATCCGAATGAAGAACAGTCGCAGGAAGAATTCTTTAATGATATAAAAAAGAATATTCAAGAAGCTAAGTATGATAAGGATGTTGAGGATGGTATGTATCAATTCATTGAAGACATAACTTCAGGGAGAATAGAAATGCGTATTCATCCAAAGCAGAACATCCATGCTAAGATATATATATTTCGTGAGGAAGTTTATCATCCTCACGGCTATGGTTCAGTTATCACTGGTTCCAGCAATCTTACAGAGGCTGGACTAGAGAAAAATTTTGAATTTAACGTAGAACTCAGATATGATGATGATATTAAATTTGCTACAGAAACATTTGAAAAATTGTGGGCAGAATCTGTTGCAATAGATATAAAGCATATCGAGCAGATAAAGGAAGAGTCATACCTTAATACAAATTTCACCCCATACGAGGTTTATCTGAAATTTCTGTTAGAATATTTCGGTAAAAGTATAGACTTTGATCCCAACTCTGTATCCGATTTGCCTAAGGGTTATAAAAAACTATCTTATCAGATTGATGCCGTGAATGACGGATATTCAAAGATGATGAAACACAATGGCTTTTTTCTTTCTGATGTAGTTGGATTAGGAAAAACTATTGTTTCTGCACTTATAGCGAAGAAATTTTTCTTTGCGAACGGTTTTCCAATGCATCGTTCCCATACATTGGTTATTGTTCCGCCTGCGATGAAGGAAGGATGGGAAAGAACATTGGCTGAATTTAAACTTGATAATTATACTATTGTTACAAACGGGAGTTTGCATAAATTGAAAAATCCGTCATTATACGATTTGATAATTGTAGACGAAGCCCACAAGTTTAGAAGTGATACAGCCTCAATGTATAATGAATTGCAGAAATTATGTAAGACTAAAACACAATATGCTGATGGTAGTCTGCATGACAAGAAGGTTATACTTGTATCTGCAACTCCATTAAATAATAAGCCTGAAGATATCGCAAACTTGGTTTATCTGTTTCAGGATTCTAAAGACAGCACCTTGGAAGAAGGAAATTTGCAGCGTTTCTTCCGTGAGCAGATTGATAAATATAAGAAACTAAAGAAACAAAAAGATATTGATGTTATATCTAATGGCATAAAAGCAATTTATGAAAAGATTCGAATTAAGGTTGTTGAGCCGTTAACAGTGCGCCGTACACGCACAGACTTGATGGAAAATGATGCATACAGAAAGGATTTAGAAGAACAAAATGTTCATTTCCCTGATGTTATGCCTCCCCATAAGATGTATTATCAATTAGATGAAGTACTTGATAAATTGTATGATGATACTATTATGTCTTTGGGCGGTAATGGAGAAAATGCCTTAAAATACTATCGGTATCAGGCTATAAAATATCTCAGGCCGAAAAAGAAAGCTAAATACAATAAGGCTGATATGATATCTGTTCAATTGGCAACTATTATGAAAACACTTCTTGTCAAACGAATAGATAGTAGTTTTTATGCTTTTAAGCAGTCTTTGAGAAGGTATTATCAGGCAAATAAAATTATGCTTGATATGTTTGAAAAAGGAGTAATATACATTGCCCCCAACTTGAATGTTAATGAACTGTTGAGTGAAGGAAAAGAAGACGAACTGATAGAGCAGATAGAAGAAGCACAATATACAGATCCGACCATAGAAGTTTGTACACCAGATGATTTTGTGGATGGCTTTAAAGAAGGATTGGAAGATGATGGACGGATATTGAAAGATTTGGTAGACGCATGGGACAAAATAACATACGATCCTAAGTTGGAGGCTTTTATCAACAAATATCTGAAAAATGAACTTTTTGATAAGTCCATCAATCAGGAAGGCAAGCTTGTCATCTTTTCAGAAAGTAAAGAGACAACCAAATATTTGTCTGATGCATTGAAAGCAAACGGATACAATCGTATCTTGACTGTTCAGAGTGATAACAGGAACGATAAGATGCCTGTTCTTGAAGCTAATTTCGATGCCAATTATAAAGGGGAAAAGAAGAACGATTATAATATTGTCATTTCTACGGAGGTGCTGGCAGAGGGTGTAAATTTGCATCGTGCAAATGTAATAGTCAATTACGATACGCCTTGGAACTCTACTAGGTTGATGCAACGAATCGGACGTGTAAACCGTATAGGAAGTACTGCAAAAGAAGTGCACATATTCAACTTTTTCCCAACAACTAATGTTAATAATGATATAGAGTTGGAGAAGAAAGCCAAGATGAAACTTTTTGCCTTTCATGCTGCACTCGGCGAAGATAGTCAGATTTATTCTACAGACGAAAATCCTGAAAGTTTTGGATTGTTTGACAAGAATGTCGATGAAGAACGGGATGAAAAATTACGCTATCTTATGTGGTTAAGGAAGTTGAAAGAAGATGATCCTGATTTAATAAAACGGATAAATAAGATGCCTTTAAGAGCCCGTGTTGGCAGAAAGAGCAAACTTATCCCTATGAGTACTATCACGTTTATTCGCAATAAACGAAGGGATGCCTTTACTTTCGTCCGTGAAGACGGAAGCATTGAGGAACTCACATTCCTTGAAGCTGTGAAAGAATTTGAGGCAAGGGTGGACGAGAAAGCTATTCCTTTGCATGACAAACATCATGAACAAGTGGCAAAAGCTATAGAAGTTTTTTCTGAAAAAGAAGAAGCGGCTAAAGCTGCCACCAAGAAAGTGGTTACCAATCAAGGACCAAATGAGAAGAAAGCATTGGCTTATCTTGACGGCTTTGTGAGTGTTCCTAACATAACCGATGAAGAGGTTGCTTTGATAAGAAAGGCTCAACGTGCAATCTCAACTGGAAAATTCCAGCAGTTGCAGCGTGATATAAACAAGTTGCAAAGTGCAACAAAGAAAACACCGGTTAAAATAGTTGTATTGTTGGAAAAACTCATGAAGATTATTACATCTTATCCTATTGAGCATATTGAACTGAACACTCATGGGGCTCAGGCTGTAAATAACATGAAAGTGAAAAAAGATTTAATGCCGGAAATAATAATTTCTGAGAGTTTTGCAATATGATTTTTTACTTCATAAATATTAGAAATACAAAATAAAATAACAATTCAACAGATGATAATATTAAATGAATCAGATAATATAAATCTGTTTGAATAAACAACTTGAAATATAAATAATTATGGATAAATCGAAGCTTAAAAATATATTATCTTCTGTATTTGACTTTGAACAATGGAAGAACATATTGACTGAAATGTTCCCAAAAGTAGAATACTTTACTCAAATCAATCAAATTTCCCATGATTTGGTTAAAGAGGGAGGTCAGATGGGTATGATTCGTCTGGATGACGGACGTTCGTTGGCTATTTATGTATTTGAGGTAAAAGATAACGTGCTTATTGAACGTAATCGTAAAGGATTGCGTGATATAGCGGCTAAGCCCATTGACCAGTCAATAATTCATGGTGCTTTAGCTTTCTATTATTCTAAAAATGTTCCTGACTACCGTTTGACTTTCATTGCAAAGCAGACATCGTTTAGCGAAGACGGCCAACTGAAAAAAACAGAAACAGCTCCTAAAAGATACACGTTTCTTTTAGGTAAAAACGAGCCATGCAGGACAGCTGCTGACCGTCTGTATGAATTGATTTCTAAAAGAAGAAACAATTCCATCTATTTGGCGGATGTGACAGAAGCGTTCTCTGTTGAGCGATTGAACAAAGAATTCTTTGCCGGCTACAAGGCACAGTACAACAAGTTCCTGCAACAACTTTCTGATACTAAACCTAATCGTGATTATGTCAAGAAACTGCTTGGGCGTATAGTGTTCTTACAGTTCCTTCAGAAAAAAGGTTGGATGGGTGTTCCTGCCTCAAGGCCGGATTGGACTGGTGGTGATAAAAATTACCTTGCACATTTAATTGAACACTATGAAGGACACAATCGTCTGCTTACAGAAGTTCTTGAATATTTATTTTTCAACACGTTGAATGAAAAAAGGGATGGCGATATTGCGGATAAACGGTTGGGCGACAATATCAAGATTCCATACCTAAATGGTGGCTTGTTTGAGAAAGATAACATCGATAGATTGGATATAGACTTTCCTTACTCTTATTTTAAGGAACTTATAGATTTCTTCGATATGTATAATTTCACTATAGATGAAAACGATCCTGATGATAGTGAGGTGGGTATCGATCCGGAGATGTTGGGACATATCTTTGAGAATCTTTTGGAAGACAATAAGGATAAAGGGGCATTCTATACTCCAAAGGAAATAGTGCATTATATGTGCCGTCAGAGTGTAATTCAGTATTTGAAAACTCACGAACCTGAAGAACAATATGTCGAGCCGATAGAGCAGTTGATAAACAATGGAATCGTTATGCCTATACTTCAAACAAAGAATGTCGCATCACGATTTATGAAACTACTCAAAGAGGTAAAAGTATGCGACCCTGCCATCGGTTCTGGTGCATTCCCAATGGGTATATTGTATGTCTTGTATTATGCTATTCATAATTTGCAGCCGCATGCTGAGCCGAAAGGGAGCTTTGATTCAACCGAAACAAAACGTGAAATCATTCAGAACAACATCTTTGGTGTTGATATAGAACAAGGGGCTGTTGATATTGCCCGTTTGCGCTTTTGGTTGGCATTGGTGGTTGATGCAGATGAACCACAGCCGCTTCCAAACTTGGATTATAAGATTACTTGTGGAAACTCTATATTACATAGGTTTTCGCTTGACGTACCTATTGAGAATGTCTTTACTGAATATAATAAGAACAAATCCGATGATGAGAAAATGTCTCTTTCCAAATACAAGGAAAAGGTATATAAATATACTGAGACATCAAATCATAAAGAAAAAGATGAATTCAAAAATATTATTGAACGGGTAAAAACTGCATTTCGCTCAAATTTATCAGACAAAGAATTATTGAAAGTAAAGAAGATAAAGGCAAAAATCTTTAATTTGGAAACGCCGTTACTTCTCGGAGAAAGGACAAAAGAGGAAAAGAATGAAGTAAAAAAATTACGAAAGCAATTAGTCCAAATAGAAAAAGAGCATGAGGATATTAAAAACAATAAAATTTATGAGCATTCTTTTGAATGGCGTTTTGAATTTCCTGCATTATTGGATGATAAGGGAATGTTTTTAGGATTCGACATTATTATTGGCAATCCTCCATTTGGAGCTAAACTATTACCCATAGAAAAAAACTTGTTTAAGGAATATTATTCTGATGTACACATGCGTACACCAGAGACATATTGCTATTTTATTTCGTTGGCTTTTAGATTAGTGAATTCTAATGGCATTGTTTCTTATATTGTTCCTAATAACATGTTTTTTCAAAATGAAAATGAAAAGACTCGTTCTCTTATATTGTTTAATCACCAACTTATTAGGGCTATAAATTTAGGAGATAATACATTTGAAAATGCCGATGTGCCTACTTGTATTTTTATTGCAAAATCAAAAAGAAACGAAATTTATGATATTGAATATTCCGATTATAGAAAATACAATATCAGCAATATTGAATGGAACAAAGATTATGAATCAATATCAACAGAATTAATAAAGACGGTACCGGCATATGTTCTTGGATTGTCAAATGTAAATATTAGAATTATCAACGAAATTAAGCGCCATGGGGTATTGATAGATTCAATCGCCGAAGAGATGGCAAGTGGAATATCTTCTGGTGGAGATAAAATATTTAGAATTAGTACAGAAGAATCAGAATATTTACATCTAGAAAAAGAAATTCTACACAAAGTCCTTGTTGGTGCGGAAATAGATAATTATCTGATTAATGATAAGAATCATATTATAATCTATACAACAAAAGATATTGATATCTATAAGTATGATAATATTTACAAATACTTATTACCCTATCAAGTTAAGTTGTCAGGGAAACGTGAAACAGTAAAAGGAACACTTCCTTGGTGGTGTCTGCATTGGCCTAGATATAAAGGGTTATTTGAAGAACCTAAAATCATAATGCGCCAAACATCAGATAGCATTCGTTGTGCTTTTGATGAAAATGGGTATTATGTATTAAATAGCATATTAGTACTTAAACTCAATAATCAGAATTTTAGCTATAAATATCTAGCGGCTGTTTTAAATTCGACATGTATTGATTTCTTATATAAAAATCTAACTCAAGAAGAAGGTCGCACATTTGCCGAAGTAAAACCTGCCAATGTTCGAAAACTCTATATTCCCGATGCCACAAAAGAAGAACAAAACCTATTGTCAATATTATATGATTACTTGGTATTCTTAAAGAATCCCAAACAGAAAGAACCGTTTATTTCCGTAAATTCAATGTTTGTAGATTTATTTGAAAAAATCGTAGATGGCTGCGTTTATGAATTATTTTTTAGAGAGCACATGAAAGAACGAGAAATAGATATTATGAACTATCTGTATCAGAAAATCAAACCAATTAATGGACTTTCTGATGAAAATAAGAATAATATTATCATTTCTGTTCATAGTAGCATTTTCATGACAGACAATCCTGTGAGAACAAGATTAAAACTTTTTGTTTCACGCAGTCAAGAATTCCTAAAACCTATAATACAGCATTGATATGGCAGCAATATCTAAAATAAAAATAGACGGATTCAAGGCTTTTCCAAAAGAATTTGAATTAATTCTTGATGGGAAGAATTTACTTATGTATGGTGAAAATGGAAGTGGAAAATCTTCTATTTATTACGCTTTACATGCACTTCTACAAAGTCAATATCACGATAAAGGTGCAGTTTATTTTGATAAAAACAACTCTGAGAGCCTTGTAAACAAATATACAACAACAGTAGATCCTTACATTGAATTAGAATTAGAAGGTAGTAACACAAAATATCATTTGTCAAAAAATGGATATGAGGAACTTCCAGCAGAAGCTATCTCTCCTTTAAGAGATATGAATGCAGAATGTGTTTTTATTAATCATAAATTTCTGTTTAATAGCTTTAGTTTTCGTAACTCACAATATATAGATTTGTTTCCTATTTTTATCAAAGACGTATTACCGTTTACATTTACAGATGACAAGTCTAAGTATATCAGTGAACTTTATGATGAGGTCGTTGCAGGAATCCAAAGAATGGGTAGGGGGCGAAGAATTGATCCTGAATACGATAGACTCATTGAAAAATTTAATCAGGAAGTTTTGAGAATCATTGAAAAGATTAATCATAAAGAGAATCCAAGAGATCCAAATGCTCTATCATTAGCAAGTAATATATATAATGATCATTTCAGAGATTCAGACGACAGAGAGTTAGCCATAGAGCTAAATTATGAGAATAACAGAGATCATATACCCCAACCCAATAAGTCTTATTGGTTGAGGTACGGATATGAATATCAACAAACAACTATAGCTCACAGAGTAATAGAAGAACGCGTTAGTCGCAAATTAGAGATTTTGCCCCCTGTTATTAGACTGAAAATTAAAGAAAAGAAAGAAGACGGGACATGGGGTAACATAGAAAAACCTCAAACACAGCTTAATGAAGCTAAATTAACAGCGATTATTCTATCAATAAGATTCTCATTGTTAGATTTAGTGGCTGCTCCCGATGGTCGATTTTTGGCCCTGGATGATATGCTCATTAGTCTTGATATGAGTAATCGGATGAAAGTTATTAGATATTTACTAGACGTAGTTGCTTCAAAATATACATTATATGTATTTACACACGATAGGCTTTTTTACCATACGTTGAAACGTATAATTGAAACTCAATATAAAAGTTCAGAATGGTTGTTTGGAGGAATCTATATAGATGATTCTATTATGCCAAACGAACCTAATTATGTGCCTGATGATAAAACAAAGATAGAAAAAATTGAGGACGCATATAAATGTCATGACTATTTTCTTTGTGGAATTCTCCTTAGAAAAGAATGTGAATGTTGTTTAAAAGAATTGCTACCTGATTCATATAAAGTTAAAGAAGATCCAAGGACAAAAGCAAGTGTCCAAAAGAATTTAGATGAACTAATATGTTCACTTGAAGATTTTTGCAACCATGAGGGAATTGATTATACTCCATTTAAGGATTTAAAAATATATAAAGATTTATTTTTGAATTCTACTGCCCATAATGATATAACTTCACCATTTTATCGGAATGAAGTTAAAATATGTAAGCAGGCTATTGCATTATTAGCTCAAATAAATAGAGCAAAGACAATAAAATGTAAACAAGATTTCTATTTTGAATATCAAGCTCTAGATGGTAAAAAATGTCTTGTGTCTATGAGAAGGAGAGAACCGATCCAATTATTAGAATACAATGGACAACGGCGCATTTCTTATTATAGCAAATGCGAAATCTGCAAAATAGTAGTAGATGGAACTGATACTGTATTAAACGAAGGATTTGATTCAATATATAAAGCGTATTCTTATGTGTGCCAGAACTATAATTGTCCTTCTAACCTATTATTGCTAGACATATTAAAAGACAGAAATGGTTATTTAAAAGACAGGATATAATGAAAAAACTAAGTTTTGATTCGACACCAACGTTAAAGGGTATTGTATTTCAGTTCCTTGTTGCATTAGATAGATGTTTTGAAATGCAGGAAGGAGAGTCTGTTTATATTGAAACGTTTGGTGATGTTTCTGTGTTGGGTGGAGATAATCCTACACAGATTGAATCAAAATGTTATAAAACAGATTTAACTGATTTAGATGAGAATGTTTGGAACACTATTCATAATTGGATGCGAGATAATTTTCCTATAGAAAAGTTTAGTTCATTATTTTTGCTAACAACTCAAAAGGCAGGAAAAAAATCCGAATGGGGAGGTTGGAATAAAAAAGGATTAGAAGATAAATTAAAGACGCTTAATCGCATAAAAGAACATTTTGACACAAAGAAGAGGAAGTCTGAGAAACTGACATCAATGATGGATGACATATTTGATGCATCGAAAAGTAAACGATTGGCAGAAATCGCAAAAAAGCTCTTTATTGATTGTTTGGACACAAATGACGAGCAGTTTTACAAGAGTCTCCTAAACCGAGACAAATCTATTCCCAATATTCAAAAAGAGAAATACATTAATTCTTTACTTGGTTGGATTATCAGACCACAAAAGATTTGGACTATTTCCAATGAAGCATTTGAGAAAGAAGCGCAGGAAATTGCAGAAAAGTTAAGAGAAAATACTGTAGTGTTTCCAGATAAATTAAAATTGAAAGATATAAAACATGAAGAATATGAAGAATATGCATTTGTTAGGAAGATAAAAGATATAGAATATGAAGTAGTTATTCCTGATGCAGTAGGTGACTATGTGCATACGGTTTTATTAATAGAACAAGAACTGAGAGAATCATTAGCGATAAGAACTCAATTTGAAGAATATGAAAATTCTGTAGAAAAACGATATAGAACAGAATATCGTAAGGCAATTAGAAATTGCGAAATAAAAGACACCATGGAAAGATCTCAGGACCTATATGATAATGTAACATTGGCAAACGATGGTACATTTCACACTTACAATTCTGTGCCTTCATATTTTCATAATGGAGTTATGCAAATACTTGCAAATGATAAGGATGACATTGTTTGGCTTTTAAAATAACATAAATATGAGTAAGCTTATTGAAAACATATCCACTCTACAAAGTAATATTTTTATCCTTACGCCGATTCTTGTCTCATTTTATAGGAATCTGCAGCCAAAGAACAAAAATATTCTTTTAGCATATTTTGTATTTCCATTGGTCTTGAACTCTGATTTTTTAAAGAAAATCACTACTATTTCGAGAGCATCTAGACTAAGCAGAATAACAAATGATAAAGAAATAATGGCAGGATTCGAAGAACGGTTCGAATATTTCAAAGATATTACTAATCGCTGTCTTCAATATGCGTTGGAGTGCGGATATATAAAAATAAATGACGATTTGAGTGTAACAGTTTTAGTAGATAATAATCTTCAAACAGATTGCGGATTGTCAAAAAGTCTCAATCTTGCATCGCAACTACATAAAATATTTACACGAAATGTTATAAACACATATTATGCATTTGGAATTTACAGATTATGAGAAGCTATATTAAATATCTTGGTGTAATAGACAAATCAGACAACTGTCATTACATCAGTTTGAAAGAAGGACTTAATATCATAACAGGACGTTCTTCTACGGGTAAAAGTGCGATTATCGAATTGTTTGACTATTGTACGGGCAATTCCGAAAACACGATTCCTGAAGGTGTGATAACTGACAATGCTGAATTATATTTTGTTGTTATACATGCAAAAGAGACATACCTGGTTATTGCTCGTACACAAAATAAAAAATCAACTGAGGCTTTTTATAAAATTGAGACAGATGAAATTGATATTGAACATCTTGATAGAGATTATTTTAAGCAGGAATATTTTGTTCAATTAAAAAGTTTTAGAGATGAGCTTGGTCGATTCTTTGGAATTAACATTTCCGATACCGACGAAAGCGAAGAAGCGTTGAAATTCAAAGCCAAAAAAGGTAGGCCATCATTCCGCAATATGGTTTCTTTCATGCTTCAGCATCAGAATTTGATCGCAAACAAACATTCGCTATTCTATCGTTTTGATGAAAAAGAAAAAAGGGAAAAAGTGATTGATGAGTTTAAAATATTTGCTGGATTCGTTGATCAACAATACTATATTATCAACAGAGAGTTAGAAGAAAAACGCCTAGAATTAGAGAAATTCAACAGAGAGTTTAGCAACTTTGAATCGCAGAAAAACGAAAGGGCTATAAAGATTGACGGGCTCAGAGCTGAATATCTTTCGATTAGCGGATATGAATTATTCCCTAAGATTACTAGTGTTCACATGTTAAGTGCGCCACAAATCTATATTGATGAGTTGGAGGAAATTAAAATCGAAGTAAATGAAGATTCTGATGAGTATAAGAAATTGTATTTAAAATTGAGACAACAAAAGAATGATTTATTGGCACAAAGAAGAAGACTATCTCTAAAATTAGAAAATATAAACTCTTCAATTAATTATGTTAAAAACTACGCTGAAAAGATAGACAAATACCAACCTATTACGGAAGCAATAAAAGGAAAAACTGTATGCCCTTTCTGTCATCATAAGTCAAATGCAACAGAAGATGCAGCCAATAAATTAAAGATTGCTATTGAATGGCTAAACGAAGAGTTAAGGAAATCACCTCAAAGAGAAGATTCATTCTTGCCGCAAAAACGCGAATGCGAAAAAGAAATATCTTTAATAAATTCAGAATTGAGGAAGATTAATGCCAAAATAAATAGAATTATAGAAATAAACAATAAGTTAGAGAAAAACAAGTCATTGGAAGAGCAATCGCTAAAATTAAAACTTAGAATTGAAAACGAATTGGAATGGACAAAAAACATGTTCATTCAATTTGACAGCAAAAAAATTGAAGAAACTAAAAGACAAATCAAGCAACTGGAATATATTCTGCAGACAAGATATAATGTACAACAAAAGTTGGAAAATGCAGAAAGATTTATCAATAAGGCAATGAATGATATGGGTAAAAATCTTGATTTTGAAAGTTCTTATCAGCCAATAAATCTGCATTTTGACATTCATACGTTTGAATTGTATCATTTGAAAAACAATGGGACAAAAGTTTATTTAAGAAATATGGGAAGTGGTGCAAATTGGTTATATTCACATATTTGCTTATTTTTCGGTATTCTAGAATTCTTTGTATCATTAGGAGATAAATCAACTGTTCCAACAATTTTGTTCCTTGACCAACCTAGCCAGGTTTATTTTCCTGCAACAATAGATACAGCACCTGAATTTAATGCAAAGGATTTAAAACAGAAAGAAGGGAAAGAGGCAGATGATGACTTGCGAGCAGTTACAAATCTTTTTATTCAAATTGTTAATACATTATATTCTATGCAAAATAAATATGGATTTATGCCTCAGGTTATAATATCAGACCATGCGGATAATCTGGATCTAAGAAAATATAATTTTAATGATTACGTTGTACGTAGATGGCGTCGAAAAGATCAAGGATTTATTGACATGATAAAAATTAAACAATCGGAAGAGTTTAAGAGTAGTGAAATAAAAGGAAATAATTAATTATATTATAGGCAACTTGTATGTAAGTTAAGCCTGTTGTTATCGGTATGTGTATGTTGAACAAAGTTGGTATATGACAATAAATAATTTGCTGAACGTCAGTTCCCGGGATGAACTGCGCGAATGGCTGATGCAGAATCATGATAAGGAACAGGAATGTTGGGTGGTGGCGAAGCGTGGAAGACCAGTTGACGACGGCACGTTCTGGTATATAGATGCTGTAGAAGAGGCGATGTGCTTCGGATGGATAGACAGCACGACAAAGAAGTTGGCAGACGGGGTGACGGTACAGAGGCTGTGCCCGAGAAAGCGGCGCAGCAACTGGTCGGAACAGAACAAGGAAAGATGTCGCAGGATGGAACGGCTCGGACTGATGACTGACGCCGGCAGAGCCGTGTTGCCTGATATGACAGACAAGGGCTTTGTGATAGACGATGATGTAATGAAAGAATTGAAGTCGGACCCTGTGGTGTGGCATAATTTCTGCCGACTGCCCGAGCTGTATAAGCGTGTGCGCATTTACACCATCCAAATAAAGAAACGTCAGCCGGATCTGTTCAGAAAACGGCTTGACAAATTTATAGAAAACACCCGAAATGTCGTTATGTATGGTGAGTGGAACGATAACGGCAGACTGCTGATGTAATCAGCTAACGTTTACCTGTTTGAGCGTCAAAAAAGTTCTGCAAAAGGATATCAAGGCGGCATTATAAAATATTTTCCATTTACACAAAATATCTTATAGTGCCGATTATTATAAGGGTAAAATATTATCGTTTTTACTTAAAGAATAAATTTAAATCGATTTCCTTTCCATATAATTTTGTTAACTGACGAGAGCCTATGTAAACTCCTACAGGCTTTAAACTAAAACTATTTATTGGTCTTTCATTCAGTAATTTAATAGCAATAGCCCAATTAGGGTTAAACTGCTCATAATATGAAATTATTTTTTCATCATTTACTGCCTCTACGTGAGATAGTAATTCATCAAAATCTGATTGCATAAAACCTAAATCAGCTTTCTTTAATATATTCGCATACTCATCTTGTTTAAGCAATAATGGTGTAATTGTTCCATCCCTATTGAATTTCAGTATTTCAGTTAGTGTAATTAATAGATTTATTTTATTAAAAGGATGGGAGAATGTAGGCGCATCTCCATTTATATTAATGCTATACTTATCCATAAACACCTTTGAGTTAGATGCATCTATTGGGGAAACGAACGCTAAAGGATAATTCTTACGGTTGAGTTCAATCCAATTTTCATTTTGTCCAAAAACTGATGCTGAAACGCAATCTGCTTGTACTAGATATTCTATATCTAACCTCCTTACTTGTGGTAAAATATCCAGAATTGGATTTAAACATTTTATCCAATTATCTAAGGCTTGGATATTACCTGTTACACGTAATTTCGCATAAGTAATCAAAGTTAAAACGGCAAGATTCTCACGTGATAATTTGGGAAGAACCTTAATAGCTTCATCAATTAAGAACTGCTTTGAAGTTCGTTCTTCCTCTTTAACACGTTCTATTAATAAGTCGATTAAAGCTTCCCTCTCCTCAGGATCGCCAGATTTTAGATATCCCACAGTTGCTTCACGAACCGCAAATTGCATTGCCGGTTCTGCAAATCTACTTATTTTGTCAGATACTTTTTTATCAAGTTCTGACTCTAATGATGCTGTAAATTCATTGAAACGGTGTAAAACAGTATTTTCGGCTTGCAATTTACAGACTTCCAGTTCTGATTTTACTAGAGCTTGTACTAATGGTACAACATCTTTTATCTGCAAGCCATTATAGTTATTGCTTATATTATAAATACTATCGTAAGCCTGATTAACTGTTGAATTGTCAGATACGTTGCTGACTTGTAATTTATCGCTTTTATTTAGCATGTTTATTATTTGTTATATTACCATTAGCTTGATATACTTCTCCGCCACTAACATTGTCGATTCTCATACTTACATTATTCTTTTTTTCCTTCTTTTTTAAAATGAAATTACAGAAAAAAGTAAGCACTGCACATCCTGCTATTATAAAAGTGCATATCCATACATGGGATTCCATCCAAGTTAATATTGTATGTATCATATCTTTTATTTATAAAAAACATTTTATTTTTTAAGGATAAACCTATAATTGTTTGATATCATTTAGTAATTTTATAACTTTATGAATCTCAGAATATGCCTTCAAATCTTCTGATGACTCTTTACATAATTGACATAACTTTTCTGAATTTACCATTGCCCGTTCCAAATCTCCATTCTCTGTCAAGTATTTATAGAGATTAGTGCGTATGAAATATCTTTTGGTCTTTTCATACCCCGGCATATATTTCTGTAACTCAGGAAGCAGTTGGTCGTAACTTTCATATCGCCGACAAACCACACCGGGCAGAAAGTGAAGCAAGAACCAAAATTCCGTACATGGATTTAGAGACTCCTAAACTACCATGAACAACAAAAACTAACCAAATGTAAACTATTGAAACATAGATACTTTTATATTTTAACACTTCAGACTTGCTATTTGGTGGTTCCCGATTTTCCGCTTATTTTTGCAACGTATTTCTACCGCGGAGAATTTAGGGAGCTTTTATTTTGCTATCTCGTGGACAGAGTTGACAAGGGTTTACAATCGTTTACTTTGGTTGACTCGAATACTAAAGGGAAAGAAGAAAGGAAGTGACCTCGTTTGAAAAAAGAAATATCGTGGAAAGATTTGACAAACGTTGTCATCGGTTTACATGAGTTTACTCCGCGGTGGTTTACACGAAAATGGATGTAAAACCACATAATTCGGAATCAAATGAGAAAGACAAGAAAATGTGCTTTCTGCGGCAAGGAGTTCACTTACAACAGCGGTTCGCAGAAGTATTGCTCAGAACATTGTGCCGAGGCGGCAAAGGCTCAGCGCAAGAAGAAACAGCAGGACTTTATCAAGGCAGTAGAGCCTGTCATTGACATCGCAAGTCAGGAGTATCTCACTTTTTCAAAGGCTGCCATCCTCATGGGATGCACGCGCCAGTACGTTTACAAATTGGTAAACGAAGGAAAGCTCGCAGCATCTCGCATCAGCAGTAGAATGGCATTCATCCGCAAGGCAGACATCGAACAGATGCTGGCTGGTAATCCCTACCATAGAGTGTTGCCTGGATCTTCTCCAAACAAAGTAGGCCAAAGGTCATCCACGCCATCTTCTTCCCTGTCATCAGAGAAAGGCAAAAACCATGATGTTGAATCAGCACTGAGGTTTTCCGAACCACTTGACTATATCTCTGGTGAGGATGTCATGGCTACCTACAAAGTAAAGAAATCATGGCTCTATGCTTCTGCCAAGAGGAACGACATACCTATGTGCAAGATTGCAGGCAAGAACTATTACAGCCGAAAGCACATGGATGAACTTTTCGGAGTTACAGCCGAAATAGAAGCCTTGACAGAGTGGCTCACGACCGAGGAGGCGGAAACTCTCTACTCCACAACCAAGGAATCATTGCGTACCCAAGCATACCGTAGCCATATTCCCACCAAACGAGAATATGGCAAGACCTATTATTCAAAGAAACATCTTGATGACATCTTCCGTCCTGACCTGAAAGCAAGCGATGCCTATTGCACCACAGCAGATGCAGCCGAGAAATACGGTATGACCAAGAGCAATATCTGCGTCATCATCAAGAAAGAGAAAATAACCAAGATAAAAGTCGGCGTCCAAAACCTCATAGTAAAAGATGAACTTGAAAAGGTAATGGCTGAGAGGTTGGCTCAATTTGGTTCCTATCGGATTCAATGACGATGGAAAACAGAAGTTACATTCTAGATTTTGAGCAAAATCCAGTTATTCCTCAATTATTCACAAGTTACGATAAGTTTTCATCATCACGGGTGTACCATTCAGTTACTTTGTGCCCGAATTGCTGGCAACAGCCATCAGCATTCACTAAATCGTAAAATCCCAAAAATAGTATTATGAGTAACATCTGCAAGACCGTGACACTCCGCACACGAAAAATCAAAGGCGGTGAACAGCTATCCTTCTATCTCGACTACTATCCCGGCTACAGGGATGAGAGTACGATGAAGGTCATGCGTCATGAATCGCTCGGCATCTACGTCTATGCCAAGCCGAAGAACCAAAGAGAAAAGGACTACAACGACCGTATGCGTGAGAAGGCAGAAGCCCTCCGCTGCCGTCGCTATGAGTCCATTGTGAATGAAAGATATGATTTCTTTGACAAGGAGAAGATGAAAGGCGATTTCCTTGCCTACTTCAAGCTGAAGGCAGACAAGAAGAACTGCAAGTGGCAGCACGTCTATAAGCATTTCGCCCGATTCTGCAACGACAAGTGCCGTTTCGATGAAATCACCGTTGACTTGTGCAACAAGTTCCGCGAGTATCTTTTGAATGCCCCACAAACTATCCACACAGAGCACAAGTTGCACATCAATAGTGTGGCAGGCTATTGGTCAACCTTCCGTGCCGTACTCCATACAGCCTATAGGGAACACAAGATCATGGAGAATCCCAATGGCTTTCTGGAACGCATTGACACAATCCCAACTGAAAAGGAGCACCTGTCCAAGGACGAGCTTATAAGGTTGGCGAACACGCCTTGCGAATATCCCATCTTGAAGACCGCTTTCCTCTTTGCTTGTCTGACGGGACTGAGAAAGAGCGACATCAAACAGCTCACATGGGAGAACATACAGCCATACGGTGACGGAGGCATGTACGTGACACTCCGTATGCAGAAAACAAAGGAACTGGTGAACAACCCCATCAGTGACGAGGCACTGGAGCTGATTGGAGAGAGAGGTACTGGCATCGTCTTCACAGGTTTCAGTGACAAACTTACCCAGACACCCTTGAAGAACTGGCTGAAAGCCGCTGGCATCACCAAGAAAATCTCGTTCCATTGTAGCCGACATACATTCGGTTCTCTACAAGTGGATGCTGGTACGAGCGTCTATACTGTCCAGCACATGTTGGGACACAAGAACGTCTCGACCACGCAGATCTATGCAAACATGGCGGACGAGAGCAAGCGCGAGTCGGTAAACCGTATCACTCTTAGACCAGTGAAGAAAGCGCAACTAAAGGTCGTGGGGCAATAACTACCTATATCTGTTCTATCGGTTACCTATAATACATGTATCATCATTGGGGAGAGGCATTGCTTCTCCTTTTTTTTTGTTTCGTTCCTTTTCGTTTATTCTTGACTTATAATCCTTATAGTATGAAAAACGCTGCAAAATCATACTCGATAGCCAACTAAAATTAAAAAGAAGCAGATTTTTTTGACAGTCATCAGCTGTCAGAAATAACCAAAGTAACTTTGCACACCGAACGTGCCAGTCGTTGGCAACAAACAAGAGTAATCACAGTAACTGAAGATAAAACAATGAAAGAGACATCAGGCATAAATGGTGTAGCGGCATTCCCTACAATAAACTTCAAGTCCATGCTATATTTGCTGGTTAGCATAGCGGTGTTGTTCATCGCTATCATACCGGCACGAATAATCAGCGGCATCTTCTCACAAGATGTGAGCATCTTCTACATTTCCTTCGGAGGCTTTACTGTGTTATTGGAGTTTATGGCATGGCTCTTCCTATGTGCGCCAATGAAAATCTATGAATCCATATTAGCCAATAAAGTAATGGATGAGAGATTTATTGTAGCCAAAGCACAAACTGAATCAGAGCTATCAAATGATGAAATCGTTTCTGGGGAGCAGGAAATGCTATTGGCAATGAAAGAAGAAACGAAAGACACCATTGCTCCTTCCTCTATGATTGACCTTTACAGGCAGGGTTGTGATGATTTTTACAGGAATCAAGCTGCCCATAGGAAAGAGCAACTTGACAAGATTGTGGAATATCTTCATTATACCATAGCTCCGTTCATCAAACAGGATGACATGGATACATTCTGTGCTGAAATAATGTCGTTTGCCATCAACCCGGCTTACGAGCCTAATCCGTTTGTCGGGTTAAAAGGTACACTAACCAGTTTTGACGTGCGCCATCTGATATGGAACATCACTTCAAGGTTAGGACTCGGCAAGGGCAAACCATACAGCGTGGAACTATGCATCAATTTCATTCGAACCATGTTCCCGGATCTTTGCAAGGACCTTGATAATTCCACCTTGAAGAACCTGAGAGTCACATCAACATCGGACAAGATCCATATAGACTTGCCAGGCAAAGACGGAATATCGTTTCATATACCTCAATCCATAAAGTAGTAACACTTTCCCCTCATCGTTTACAACCAGCCGCATCCGATTTATATTGTCAGATGCGGCTGGTTCTGTATTCATGTACTTTTCACAAAACAGAATTTCTTTCCCTGCCAGTATATAGAACTTCGTCTGCTTTCATAGTCCTACTGCAAAAACTGTCGAATCATATGACAGTTTTTGCAGTACGTTATTTATGCTTACTTGCAATAGTCATGGAAATGCTTGCCAAAAGTCTCTGTTGTCATTCAATAATCGTTTGATAATCATACATTTTCAAGTTATTATGAAGTGATTTACAAGTTACCATAAGTCTCCATCATCACGGGTGCATCATTCAGTTCCTTTGCACCCGGTCTCTAACCAAAGGCCATGAAAATTATGGAACAAAATGAATTGACATTCAACGACCTTCCACAGGTCGTCGCCCAGCTTCGGGATGAGGTGATGGGTATGAAAAGACTGCTAATCAAGCAGCAGGAAGAGAATCGGAAACATCAGGTACGCGAGAACCGTCACAAGCCCATGAATGTAGAGGAAGCGGCTGAGTACACACGCATTCCTTTAGGGACACTATACATGAAACTCGGTGACGGGACGATACCAGCCACCAAGCCCGGTAAACGTTACGTCCTCTATCAGGACGAACTTGACAAGTGGCTGGAAGCGAACCGAAAGAATGCCGTGCCGTTGACAGCAGACGAAGAGAACGAGGCCATTCGCTCTTCGCACAAGCGCAAACCGAACAAGTCCTGCTGGCATGATTAACAGATAGAGATATGAATTACATCAGCTTGATGAATCAAATGTGGCGTTCAGCCATGAAGTCGCCAATGCCTGCAAGTGAGATTGCCTTGTTTGCCTATCTTGTGAACGAATGCAACAAGCGTTTCTGGCAGATGCCCTTTGCCTGTTCCACTACAAGGATAAGTGATGACCTCCGTGTCTCAAGACAGACGGTCATCACGGCAAGGGAGCATCTTGTCAAGCGTAATCTTATCACGTTCACCGAAGGCAAATCACGTCATCTACCGTCAACCTATACGCTCATAAATTGGACGGATGACTTGACAGTAGGGTTGACAGATGGCTTGACGCATGACTTGACACATATACAAGATAAAGACAAAGACAATTTAATAAAAGGCGATTCAACATTTTTTTCGAATAAAGAAAGGAAAAGGAATAATGAAAACAACACTCAAAATCGACGTGGAGGAATTAAAGAAATCCATGCTACAGCGTCGTCCTATGAAGGCTCGTTTTAGAATGCCCATGTCAGAGGAAAAGGCTTATGCCTATCTGTTGGCTGCAATTATGGCTGAGGTGGAATATCGGCACCGTATCTTCTGTTCAAGCGAAGATATGGAGAAACAACTTCAGGAGATGGCTCATTGGCTTACCACACCATCATCCCATTTCGGCATCCTACTATGCGGTGGGTGTGGCAATGGCAAGAGTACCATGCTTAAAGCATTCCAACAATTGCTGAACACACTGCATATTCCCAAACCATACAACGAAGGTACTTACGGAATCCGAATTGTGGATGCAAAGTACATTGCGTACCTCTGCAAGAACAACTATGAGGCATACCGTAAACTCATCAGTACTGATATGCTCGGCATTGATGACCTTGGCACAGAACCATCTGAGGTATTGGACTATGGCAACGTATATACCCCTGTTATTGACCTGCTGACAAAGCGTTATGAAGAGCAGCTTTTCACAATGATCACAACCAACCTCACACCGCAACAAATCCGAGAGCATTATGGTGACCGCATTGCCGACAGACTCAATGAGATGGTCAAGAAAATTGTGTTCAACAATGGTACTTACCGTACAGACAAATTAGCAACACCTGGTTAGTTGCATTCCAAATCTTCGGGCATTGGGCTTGCCCATGTGCCAGATTATTCTGGCATCGGGAAGCCTAATACCCCAACCATCTATCGATGCCTGGGAGACTGACCAGATAAAATAGCAAGCAATTTGGGTTACTGTTACTTTGATGGTTCTTCGAAACGCTGTGTTGTGAATGCCACACTTCAGTGTGAGTCGGTTATCCAGCAATATCAGCGAGCCGAGGAGAAACTGGATAATTCCGTAGATACCATTAGCGGTAAAGTTGACACCATCAACAACCATATTGATAAAGCGATTGAAGATGCACCTGCAAAATTGAGGGTGTCTATCAATGTTAGCGATGACGACTGGCAGAAGATACAAGAGATGCTCAACAAGCAGCGAGAATGGCTAATCAACCAGGCACAGACGACTGTTCAGACTGTCAATGTCATGTTAGCCGAGGAACGCACGAAAGTCCGTGACCGCTACAAAGAATACGATGGCTGTTATCTTGGGCATTATGACCAATGGCTCTTCTGGTTCTTCTTCGTACTGGGATATTTTCTGTTCAAGAGTGGCATAGTCATGATGGTTGGCAAATGGTTCAACTGGTTTTAGACATCATATAATGTTCTCATTATACCTTGCAATATACAATTTGGGAACAGGTAACCCACTGATAATCGGCACTACTGCCTCATATCAGTGGGTTTACATGTTCTCTTGTCTGTCGTCTGTTACCCTATCTTGTCACAGTCGAAATACGACCTGTTCATGTGATGAGGGTCAATCTCTATGCCGTACTTGTTCAGAAACAGTTGTGCGAGTATCGGCTGCTCACGGGTAACACCGATAGGCGGTGTGGTTGACATCGTGCTGGTTTCAATGAACATGCCTTTTTCAAGGCGTTGTCTCTTGTTTTTGCAAGCAGCATTGCCGCTGTTCTTGACTACAATTCTCCAAAGTGCCATAATGATTGATTTTAAGAGTGAATATTACGATAGAATCTCTGCTTTCAGTTGTTTGCTTCTCTGTTCAACCATTTCTCGCCACAGGTAGGAATCCTGTAGTTTGGACATGGGAATGTATTCCTTGTATTTCTCGTAGAAGTCAATCGGTGTGAAAGAATTGCTGAACAAAGTACCAGCATTGCCGAAATAACCGTCATGACGGGTGCCGATGAGTTCGGTCCAATCCCAGTAGTCAATGTACTTTTCGACGATGCTTTGTGTCAATGTGATATTGTCTGGTATCTTGCTCCAGACCCATTTGTCTTTGAACGCTTCAAGGTGTTCCATGGTAAACCAATCATCATGGATGGCATCTGTCAGTTTTTCCCAATCCAGTTTCTTGGAGAATTTCTGGAGCATGGGGATTGTCCATACGATGTTTCGGTTGTCCGAAATCTCTTTCCAGTCAACTTTGTCTTGGAACTTCTCCAGAAGAGTTTCCGTCCATGCAAAATCTTCGGACAGGCTCTTCCATGCCTCTTCTGTAGCGATACGCTGCATGAAGTCATCTTTAATCGTAGTTGTCATAATAAACCTTATTTGTTATACATTTTTGGAATTTCACGATGCAAAGTTAGGCGGAGGGTACGCCAACCTGTAGCAGAGGTTCAAAGAAAATCACCTCATAAGGTATTTTATTTGCTGCCAGTACTTAGATAGCACAAGATCCATAGCCCTTTTCTGCATTTCGGCATCCTCACCAAGGAGTTGAGAAAGAAATTTCCAAAAGGACTTTCGATGATGCTTGTGTTTATAGTGAGCCATCTCATGCAGTATTACGCTGTCAATTAGTGGCTGCGGCATGATAATCAAGCCTGGCATCAACGTGATGTCATTATACACGCTGCAACATCCCATGGTGTTTCCACGAAGTTTCTTGACCATTACCCTATTACCAAACAGACTGTGCTTTCTTTCCAATTCACGAAGTCTGTAAGGGAGAACTATCTTGGCTCTTGCCGTGATTTCATCGCGGATGGTCTCTCGCAACCACTTCTGAAGACGTAGGTTCTCAAAATTAGTATTGTCTGCATAGACAATATCAAGTGAGCTGTGGTCTGAACATGTCATACAGACAATACACTGTGTGTTCGTCTGATAAACCTTCCTCTCCATAGAAGCAACCATTGCCTCTTGCCGAAGGATGGTCATATCTGCCTTGAACCAGGAGAAATGGAAATGAGGCGAGTTCAGCCGGAAGTTCGGATTAATCCAGAAAGGAGGTTCACGTTTTACTTGATGTTCCATGTCTTGTCGAGGATGTGGTCATACAATCTATCCGTGCTGTCAATCTTCAAACCATAGAAGCGAGTGCCTTTGTCATGCTCCATGCGCATCTTCGCTTGGGTCGATTCTATCGGCAGAGGAAAATAGAAGTCGCTGATGATGAGTACATCTGCCATAGCAAAGGACTTGCTCTGTAGCATCTCTATTGCAAGTCTCAGCATCTCCTCTCCATCTGTTCCACCCGTAAAATGGTTTTCAAGAAAGGAGTTGAGCTGCATCCAGTTTCTCGGTAGCGACAAGTCCAGAAACTTTGCCCTTACGGAGAAACTCATCAGGAATACCTTGCGTTTCTGCTTTCGAGCCATTCGGAGCAACTGCAACAAGATGGCATGAGCGATTCTCATGGGCTTGCCGTGCATAGATCCACTGGTGTCAATGGCTACGATGATAGGCCCTTTTTCAAGACGTGGTTTCTTCTTCTGCGTCTGTTCCGTCTTGAACTGGCTCTCATTCTTTGGACGATTGGCGAAAAGCTGTAGCTGTTTTGTGGCATACTTGTAATAGAACAAGCCCTCCGTGTGTCGTTCCGACAGGATGGCTGTTTCTGATGGCAGCAGATGCTGCAGGTCATCACCATTGGCAATCTCCTCTGCCTCTGCTGCCGGTTTGGGAGGTGACGACAGTATCGGGAGATAACGTCTCACGGTATCATCCATATCATCCTCACGCTTTGGCTCTTCACGTCCGATAATGCTAAGCAAGTCCTTCAGTTCTGGATAAGAATAGAAGAAATGCTCAATTTTGCGTCGTTCTTTGTAATCACTCAAACCATGCTCCTTGATATGATGCTCCCATCGCAACTGGTTTTCCTCTATCAGTCTTTTCTTTCGTTCCACTTCTTTTTCGTTACTGGCTTTCTGCCATTCCTTGCCCATCGCATTGAGAATGGTTTCTGTCTGCTCCTCCGATTCGCTCTCATTCAGTTGGTCTTTGTAGCCTTCAAGATTCAGCTCCTCGGATTTATACTGAGATTCGATGACCTTCACGGCTTGCCCCCACATGTTGCGTTTCTGTGCGATGCCGCCACCAACAAACACAGCAATGAAGGCTTGCTCCTTCCGATGATATTCCTCTATCGGCTGGAACAATCGGAGCATCGCTTCAATGAACTTCATCAGTTCCTCTTTCAGCAGTTCCGTCCAAAGAGGATCTTGGCTTTCAAGTTGTGGGTTGTCTTGAATAGTCTGGCCGATAAAGCCACCCAACAAATCACCATGCGGCAGATTGTCGGGTAATTTGCCGTAGTCCATATAGAAATCAAAGGCTTCGTCATAGTCTTTGATTTTCTGGGCGAGTTCATCAGCTGGATTGTTCATAGCAGTTGTTGGGCATTCTTTATTTTCACCTCCAATTCCTTTGCGCGTTTGTCGCACTGGTCAAGATACTTCTTTGCTATCTTCCTATCATCGTCCGACATGAAGAGGTGCTTGGATTCGGCAAACAGACTTTGAATCTTAGTCAGTTCCGTCATAATCTCGTTGTGCAAAGTAACCAATGCGCTGTCTGCCACCGATGTCTCTTGGAAACTGTCATCAGAGAACAATCCTTGTGAACTTCCAGACAGGGAAGACAACGACATCGACAGCGGCATCCGCTCAAAAGCGTATGGTGTGTTGTCTATGATAATGCCACCGTTGCACTTCTTCAGTTTTATCTTCCTAACGTCCTGTGCGTCCTTGACCTTATAATCAAAAGGCGCACCTGTGTAAATGGCATGAACTATCCATGCCCTCTTCTGCTCATCCCGATATAATATGCCGTCAGAAGACTTGTTGACATCTATATGGTTGCAGTCAGCCCTGTAGAACAGGCACTTCCCCTGTGGAAAGTTGCGAATGCTGTAATAGAAATAGCTGACAAGTGAGAAAGAGTCCTGTGAATTGCGAGCATTCTTGTCCTCCTGCTTGACGGGTTCAGATTTCTTTTTGATGGCCAGGTCTATGTTCTTTTGCAGTTTCTCCATCTGCCTGTCAAGGTCTGCGGTCAGAGAGCCAGCCACTATATCAATAATGGTCGGTATCACTTCCGCTGTATTCCAGAGGCAGTGGAAAAGGATGGGAATGTCTGTTATGTCAATCGTCTTTCGCCCATTGAGGAAAGCTGCTGTCTGCATGATGTGGAAACACTTCTTCCACCGTCGGTCTGACACATAGTAGTCCATTTCCTTGTTACCTTCCTTCGTGGCAGCCTCTCTCAGTCGCTTGCGGATGGCCGTGACCGCCCCACACACATTGTCAGGAATGGTCACATTGCCGATTTCCTTTTGCCATGTTTCGTAGAGTTCATCTGTTATCTGCAAGTCTTGCGGCATAATGACCTCCCCGACGGGTTTTTGGCGTATCATCTTGTAGAACGTGCTTTCCGTCTGAATGCAGTTCGATACCATACGCACAAGGAATCTGTCCCAAAGAGCCTCTAATCCTTCATCCTCGGCAGGAAGTTCGTTGCTCGCTGCAATCAACGCTTTCATTGGCAATGACAAGGTATTGCGACCGTTCTGGAAGATACGCTCATTGATGGCTGTCAGCAACGCATTCTGTATGGACGGACTGGCTTTCCATATCTCATCGAGGAACACGACAGTTGCAGTGGGCAGGAATCCATCCACCACACGCTCATACTTGTCCTCATTCTTCAGCAGAGAGATAGATACCGGCCCAAAGATTTCATCGGGAGTTGAGAACCGTGACATCAGATATTCAAATGCCTTTCCATCCTTGAATGCCAGTTTCAGCCTACGAGCCACCAGACTCTTGGCTGTCCCTGGAGGGCCAAGCAGGAACACGCTTTCGCCCGCTATGGCACTCAAAAGTGTCATGGCGAGAATATGTTCCTTCTCGTAGATGCCCTCAGACATCACCTTCAACATGGACTTTATTTGGGTTTCAACCTTCATCTTTTATTGCTCTTTACTTGACATTACTTCTGCAAATTCATTCGGGTAGTTGGCTTTCAGGTATGCCATCTGATAGCCAATCCAAGAGTAGCATACTGCATGGGCTTTGTTGAAGAGATATGTCCCTGACTTCTCCCAATCGTTCCAAATCTTTTTGAGAACGTTCGTCTCATGCCCGTTCTCCAGACCTCCTTGTATAAACCATCTTCTCAAAACTAGCAATGGGAGTCGCTTTCTTTTACCCAAATGTCTCCTCAACAAGTCGCTGTCTCTTCTGCTGAAATCGGCAATCAAGCGCGAGAGAAGCATCAACTGCTCCTGATATGCCAAGATACCATACGAATCGTGCAGGTATTTCTCCATACTGGGTATGTCATAGTGTATTTCTTTCTTGCCAGTCTTGTTGGCAATCAACTTGGGTATCTTGCTCTTTACTCCAGGGTGATAGAGAGCATTCAACAGCACCAAGTCCTCAAACTGAGTAGGCTGTAGTTTGCGAAGATATTTCCTCATTCCATCTAAGTCAAAGCAGAAGATATCCTTTGTTTCGCCATTCTGGAACAGTTCGAAAGTCTTGGCATCATCTATTGGGATAAGGTCTAGGTTGATGTCGATGTCCCGTGATTCCTTTATTCTTTCGCAGATGGCTTTCTGCTCGGTGAGTGTATCTAACCAGAGGAAATCCATCTTGACCAATCCTGTTGATTCCACATGGTCACCGTCATACTGCACACAGCGGCTAATACCTCTGTTCCAACCTTCAGCCTCCATCTGTGACGTTGGGGCATAATCATCAATCGGTCTATTGCTAACCACAAATCCACAAGCATGAATGCCTGTATCACAGATAGTGCCCTCCAACATCTTTGCAATTCGCAACACTCTTCGCACATCAGCTTTTGAGTGCAATTGTCTCTTCACAGCAAGAGTCCATTGGCTTAGATTGGCATCGTCAAGAAATAAATGACATACACTTTTTGAGAAATTGTTTAACCATCCTTCTACTTCTCCCAATAACATGATGGCTTTTCTTGCAGACATCTTTGTAAAGGTGATGATATGGGCGCAGCATTCTTTGCCATATCTCTGCTCCAGCCACTCTATGATTCGCGTCCGTCCTGCTGCATCGAAATCAAGGTCAATGTCTGGAAGATAAGGCAGTTCAGGACAGAGGAACCGTTCAAAGAGCAAGTCGTGCTTCAGAGAGTCAATCTTGGTAATCCCCAGGCAGTACGACACTAAACTGCCAGCAGTAGAACCACGTCCGGAGCCTACCAATACGCCCAGTTGTTCTTTGGCAACAGTGACAAGTTCTTGCACAAAGAGGAAGTAACCTGACGAATTGTGTTCTTTGATTACGTCAAGTTCAAAGCGTAAACGGTCATCAACATCCTCTGGTAGTGGACTACTATAGATTTGTTTGGCCTTCTCATAGACCAATTCGCGAAGGTTGTCATCATCGGAGTTGCCTTGTTTCAGTCCTGCATTATCCAGTGATGCTTTGGGAAATACTGGAGCATGGTGGATGTCGTAGAACTCTACCTTCTCCAGAATCTCCATCGTACTTTCGATGGCTTCGGGGATGTCTGCAAACAACTCGTTCATCTCATTACGGCTCTTTAGCCATTTCTGATTTGCTGACTCAGGCCAGTTTTTAGGCATAGAATCCCCCAATGCTATTCGGTTCTGATACTCATATGCTTCAGCATAGCGTTTGATCGTATAGCGCACATCATTGGCAGCAATCAACTTTATTTGCTGTTCTCTCGCGGCTTTCACAAGCACCTGTAGGGCATTTTCGTATTTTGTCCCGTCTGTTGTTCTTTGCAATTCGACATAGTAGTCATCGGCAAACACCCTTTTGAACCATTCCAGAACTCTGGTCAAATTTCCTTTTTTACCCTGTAAGGCATAACGAGAGACTTCGCTGCCGATACCGCCGGAGCATACAATTATCCCTTCGTGGTAATGCTCCAATGTAGAGTAGTCTATAAATCCTGTATTCTTCTCATGTTTTTGACCTGACAAACTCACCAATTTCATCAAGTTCTTATAGCCCATGAGGTTCTTTGCCAGCAACGTAAATGGATAAGCACTTTCGCCTTTGTCTGGCGACAAGTACAACTCACATCCCATAATGGGCTTGAACGGGCTTTGCCCTTTCTCTTTCCTCTCCGCGTTTACTTTGCTCACATAGTCAAAGAACTCCATAATGCCATACATATTCCCGGTGTCCGTGAGTGCCATGCCTTTCATTCTGTCCTTGATGGCTCTGTCAACCAACTGTGGGACAGTGTTGCATCCGTTCATAATAGAGTAATGCGAATGCACATGCAGGTGTACAAATTGTTTAGTATTCATAATTCGTATATCGTTAGTTGTTAATCCCAAAGGTTACGGAAATGCTTGCAGAAGAGTTCCAACCCTTCTGAAATAGTCTTTTCTTCATCTGCCGTGTGCGTGGCACCAGCATACTTCATCAACTCAAAGGCATCAATCATCTTCTGGATGGCCTTGTCCCATTCCCGCATATCCTTGAATGCAGGACAGTAGCCGTGTCTGTCCAGAGCCTTGAATGCCTGAAGACGCGGAACAATGAACTGTGCTATCGTGTTGTTGGTATTCCATACTTCTTCTATAGGATAGACATGCTTATAGCTTCAGTTCTCTTCCGGGTCTGTAAATACTATTTTCTTTTTCTTCTTGCTCATGGATATATTTCTTATTGACAATATCATGTTACGACCAACACGATGGCACGCAGTTGTGGTTCTGACGATTGGCTCGTTGCAGCCATTCCCCATTTTACCTTTAAGTCCGAATCTGGCTGAAATGATGATAGCCAGTCACTCAATGGTTGCAGTTCGGACATCTGTAAAGGCAATCCTTCTGGGAAGAACAGATGAAACAGCATACTTTTTACAGGTGCGACGCTCGCTATCTTACTTCCAATCTGTTCTACCAGTTCCTTCATTCGTTTGGTTTTTGTCGCGCCGACACTCACGTCAAAGGCTGCAAGCATGCCATCCCCATCAACAATGTCACGGATGTCATTGGCATCAATATTGATGGTGCTGTTTTTTGCATCCAATATCTCCTTAATCAGCTGCATGGCTTGTTGGCAGCCATCGTCTGTCTTACTTAAACGAGCAACTTGTGCCTTGATTTTCTCCATCTGCTCTGGAATTGCTTGTCTCTGAAATGCCTTTTCCATATTACTTGTCTTTTGTTGATTGATATTCTTCAGGGAAATCCTTTCGCAGCATGGCAAGGAAAGCATACTGATATATCGGATTGATAAAATGCGCCATGCTTGGCAACTGTTTCTTGGCCGTTCGGTCAAAGAGCGAACTCCATATATGGTTTAGTTCTTCCTCCTTAAAACCATTATCCATTCCACGATGCAGATAGATGTGCTTCAGACACTCCGCTTCAAGTGGATTCTTACCAGACATCAGCTGAACAATCCTTGCCGATTCTTTCCAAGTCATGCCTAACCAACCATTCATGAACCAACATACATCTTCCCTGTAGAGGAATCCGAATGGGAAACGCCACTTGTCGAACAGACGGACTACACCATGCTTTTTCCTATAATCATCAATATTGTGGGTATGAATCTCGTATATCAGCCGAGTATGGTAGAGGGCAGCAATGGTCAGCAGGTCTTCCATTGACGTTATCTTGTCGAAAAGCGTCTCTGCCATTTCCTTTGCCAACTTGTCACCAAAGAACGGAATGCTTCTGTCTTTGTCATCAAACAAAGTCTGATAACCATCCGAATAATACAAAATGTTGGCATTTCCCCTCTCATATATGTCTGGACAATCTTTTCCTGCCTTGACAATTTCGTGTTGGATTTGTTTGATGCGTGTCAGCGTATCTGAGCAGATGACATTGAATCTGAATATATGTGTGTTGTCAGTAGGTTCAATATCGCCGTCAACATAGAGCATATCCAATCCATCATCACCTTCCTTTTCATAGACCTTATAATGGTTTGCGACACCATTAGGACAAACAACTACAGAATAGCCTTGTTGCTTGTTTCTATATCCACGGAACACATAGGCTTCTTCATCCTGGATGTTATCTATTTCTGCCGTGCGGGCAACATTGTCATACCCGAAAACCTCTGCGGCCTTGAAATATGCCAGGTTATAGGTGTCTTCATCAACCTCAATGTCCATAGTCGTATCGCTGTCATCATTGCCCCAAAAGTCAATCGGTGCCAAACTAATAGCTCCAAGGCATATATTGGTGATGCCGAGGGTATGGCAGACATGTGAGGCAGTCATCCATCTGCGACCAGGCCCAATGAGTGCATCTGGCATAGACTTTAGTTCTTTCACATATTTGTACATCGCCAAGAAGTAGCCAGATTGGTTTCTGTTCTCAATGAACGTAAGTTCCTGGAGTAAGGTAAATGTTCTTACCTCACGATTGTGGAAGGTCATTTTCCCTTCCATCACGAGTTGTCTTAATTGCTCGATTGCTGTATTCATGTGATTGCTATTTTACTAATGGGTTCTTTGAATTGTATGCGGCGTAACTGATTACAACTTGATTACCAAGAGATGGGGCACAATCAAGGATAAGGTCGCTATACTTGGGTCCTTCTGCCAACAGATTGCAGAGTAGTTTCTCGTCTTCCGTCAGGACTTCGTGCTTTTTTCCTGTGACAAGACGGACAACGATGCCGTCCATCTTTGGAATCATGTCATACAATGAAAGCAGGTCGTATAGATACTTGGCACCACTTTCATCATCGGGAACAAACGACTTGATTTCCTCTGAACAGAACAATTCTGAGCAGAACAACCCACAGAGTTGTTCAACGCTCATATAGTTCCTGTCATCGCTCAATGCCGGTATAGCCTGAACGATATAGTCGCTGATGGCGGTCATACGTTCATAGTAGTGTTCCAAGATCTCAATCCTGAAACGCTTCTTTCGCTTGATTCTGTTTATAGGTGTGCCACCAAACCACACGGATTCCTTGGCTTGCTTGATAAGTTCTGCTTTCTTTGTCGGTGAAAGTTGCCTGATGGTGGGAATGATGCCACCATATCTGCGTATCTTTTCAAAATTGCGCATAGCCTTGACCTTGTAGTACAGGCTGTCATCCCACCTGTCTAAAACGTCCAAGTCCAGGTCTTTAGTTCTGAAACGGTCATCCACATGCTTCTCTACAAATCCATAGAAGGAGGTGTGCCATAAGCAGCAGGCAGCCAGTTCCCCGTTGGATGCTTTCACTTCTGGAGCGATAATCAGTTCCTTGGTTAGAGAGTGTTCCCACATATCACCCTCCATAGGATAAGCGTTGAGGTGCAGTCCAGTACCATCTTCCCAATCCTTCATGGTAATGTGACACACCATGTCGTTGGCATCCTCATGGAAAACAGGCTGCATCAGACGCAGCATGTCAAAATGAATTTTGTACCAGCCAAGACTGTGCTCCATATCAGGGTACATTCTGACGATATGAGGAGTAACATCCTCAAACCGAACGCTGTCTAAAAGTTCCTTGAATGTCATATTACACCTTTTTATTGATTTCGATGTTAATCTCGGTCTCAAACTTACGCACATAGATAAAATCCGTGATGGCGAAGTTCATGTGGTCAAAGAGGTTGTGGAATGCACTGATAAGGTGCAAGTCCTTCGTAAGTTTCTGGTCAAGCCCCTCGTTCCAGTTGGGCGGTGGGCAGTCCATGCCAATGAAGGTGTCAAAATCCTCATTGGTGTCAGATGGCAGAGTTAGCGTCGGCAGCGTAACACCATCATCATACAGAGGATTCCAACCGCTGTCGCAGACAGCACCCCAGAGTTCTTCTCTTTCCTCACCTTGCAAGGGATGAAGCTTCGGATAGTCATAAGATAGAAAGCATTTAGCTGTCACCTCTACATTATCTCCCCAGACATTGTCCTTTATGCTGTCCCAGATGCTGTGCGCCCTGTCGTACATTTCCTTCAGGGCATCTCGAAGGGCATCGTTAAAGGCAATGATGTCCGGCAGGATTTCCTCCTGATGTGCCAGCACTCTCTTGTTTATCATGCTCTTGCGTAAGGACAGCAAGCAGTCACAATCGGAATAGTCGTGCCGAGTGTCGTTATATTTCCAGAGAATCTCTCTCTCGATGAGTTCAATGTCGTAATCAGATATTTGCACCATATATAAACAGTTTTTTGGAATTTATGGTGCAAAGAAAACGAAGACCTCCGCCAAATGGTGGCAGAGGTCAGAGAAAACTTACTTTTGTTTGAAAAATTGTGGATTTTTCAGCCATTTAGGATGGCAATGGCTCTGTTTACTATGTCTTCCGTGATACCATCGTATGGGTTTGTCAGAAGAAAATGCGGATATTGAGAGTCAAAGATGACGTATTCATCATCAATGATGACGTAACGTGTATCTTTGTTCACATGGTCTGACAGCCAAGAAGCGATTTCCATTCCCTTGCAATGTCCCATAGCGGGGTCAAGGTCATCAAGATTGGCAGTAAGCAACCAACTGTCGCTTACTGTTGAGGGCGTAATGTCTATCACTCGTCCAGGCATGTTTCTGACCTGCCACATTTCCTGCATGGCTTCCAACCCAAGATATTTCCATGAGGATTCCACCACGATGTCCGCATGAGTGGCATCAATGATACAGCACAGTTGCTCAACGGATTCGGGGTCGAAGAATGCACCATGTTCATCCTGCCACGGCTTACCTTCGTGGTAGAGATAGTTCTGATAGTGTTCCGTATTCAGGACACCATCGAAATCAAGGAATATGATTTTATCGCTCATGTCATCTATACTATTGGGTCTGAACAATAATCTCTGCGCTTACAGGTCTTGCAATGATTTCCCATCCATACTTCATCGAACTGTTTCATAGCCTGTTCAACTATTTCTGACTCATCTGTCAGGATGCCAGCCTCGAAGTTACGTTTGTTATCGGTTTTCATTCCAATGCCGGCACCCATAAGGTTTGCACTACCGACATACACCGTCTTGCAGTCGAACACAATCATCTTGAAATGAACACGAGGACATAGCACACGTTCCAGGCAGTCGTAGAGCACAGGGTACTTGTCAAAATCCTCTCTGAAGTTCGTACCAGGTTCTTTGGCATGAATGAGTCGCACCTCCACACCACGCCGAATGAGGCCGGCAAGTACAGCAAGAAAAGGTTTCTTCTGCTTGCCATCCTCTACATAGAGATCTTTGATGTCGGCTGTACCAATCCAAAGCATGTGCTTCACGGATTGAACCCGTGATAACACATCTATGTAGTGGCCTGTATTGGATATATAGGTGAGCATCTAATCAAGAGTTTAAATATGCTTGCATTTCAGAATCATCATCAGGGTCTATCTCCTGTGCAAATTGAATCGCTATTATTACTGCAACCATTAAATATGCAGGTAGCCATTGTTCCAAATCACTTGTTCTTGAATTGTTTTCATCAAGATAATGAAGAATCCTACTGTGGATAATTGCAATTTTCCCTACAACATTGGTAAGTTTTAATTGAATATATTCAGGAAGGTCTGGCTCATGGTAATCAAAAGCCTCTTTAAGATTAAATTGAGTATCGACCTCTTCCCCCATCAGTAGCTTGTACAGTGCTTCCGTAACTTTGTCAAAAACATACTGGAATAATGTTCCACATTCATAATCATCAGGAATATTACCATCCGCAACTTGTTCCAACTGATGAGACAATTTGTTGATGATTTTCTCTGTTTCCATAGAGAAACCCATGATTTGCTCTTTTGTCATCTTTTTAATGCGATGACGTGTTAGAAATCCTGTTTCAATATTTTGAGGACCAATAAAGGCCATCATAACAAATTGTGAAAGGCCTTGGGCAATTTCTTGTTTATTCATATTAAATATCTTTTGCAAATGATTCTAATAGAATTTTAAACATTTTGGCTTGATGACTATTCTTTACGTCCACTTTCCAACCTGAAGGTGACTTCTCCGCATCAAGATACATTAGATACATTTTGATACTCTGTAGTGCATGATTGTTAGCTTGATCCATGATTCTAGCAAATTTGACTGTCACAGGATCGTCGCTTTGTTGAGAGTTGAAACTTTGCGAAATCATTGCAAGATTGCCAAATGAGTGTATATCCTCATCATCCCATACATCATTGTTTTCCTGATGTTGGGGATGAAGATGCTCAATGGACCTATTTGCCCTAAACACATACTCGTCAATAATTTGTTTCTCTTCTTCTGTCAAATCCAATTCTTCTTTTCGCTCCCACAAATAGTAGTCCAATCTCCAGAACCAATATCTGTCTATTCCGTTGTCATAAGTCATTTCGCTTACGTCAGTTGGAAGAGTGTGAAGAGAGTTGTCAATCTCTTTTATCCACAGTAACAAGTGGTTTGTATCTTGTACTTGTTCCTTATGAAGTCTTTCCAGAGTAGGTTTCAGCCAGTTATAAAATGGAGTTTGAGATACATACAGCATAGACTGATATTGCTTCAAAGCTTCTGCTGATGTCCCTTTCTTGAAAACAATGTCATACTTGTTTGCGTTCTCGTCACCCTCTTTGTAAACAATATAATAGTCAAGCAGCAAGCGATAGAATAGAAGTTGATTGTAAAAGTCTTGCTTATCAGGAATAGAATGTAAATCGTATATCTTCAACAACTCATTTCGATAGAACGAATAGGAACCTGCAAGATCCAAGTACAAATCAATGACCATCATTAAAAACTCAGGAAATGTGATAAAACTCCGTTCTCCAGTTTCGGTAAACGACTGTTTGAAGTCCTGTTGCATGGCTTCAATGCTACCAATCTCATTATTGTCTTCTTGATCATAAGAACTCTCGCACAATTCAAATGCTTCATCATATTTGTGGCTTCTACACAATCCAATGGCATGTTCATACTTGGAACGATAATCTTCCTCCAGATCCTTTTCGTCTCGTTTTATTATAGGACGATTAAGGTCACAAACGGCATTCCAGATTCGTGTAAGATGCTCTTTATTGTCCTCGCCTTGCATTAGCCGTACTTTCAAAATCTCATGTTGTTCCAAGCCTTTGCCTCCTGCATTCATGGCTTCAAAGTATTTGTTAAGCGAAGCAGGGTTGTTTGCGTATGATGCAGGCAACTCAGAAAAGAAGAACGACATTCTATTATAAACACTCTTTGCAAAAGCTTCTCGCTGATCTTCGGTGGAGAATTGGGAAACCATGAAATCTGATATTACTTGTTTTCCATCCTCCATTTTCCTGTTAGGATCAATCACCTCTGCCTGACCATTTATCACAGCGGCAAGGTATTCATTATCTTTTGTTCTTGAAATGAATCTCAGCCTCTTTCCTTCGTCTAAGAAGTTACTCCATTCTTTATAATAATGCCGCAAGACAATAGCTACAAGTGTCATTACAGTAAATCTTTGTTGGCCATCAATTAAATCATAATGATTGCCAGACTTGATACATGACAGCATCCCTAAGTAATAAGGAGTATCATCATCATGGGACGGCTCAAAGTGATTTTTTAGGTCGTAAAGCAATCCTATGACCTGTTCTTCTCCCCAGGAGAATAAACGCTGATAGAGAGGAATGGAAAAATACAATTTTTCCTCTACAATCTTTTCTGGTGTATATCTATAGGTATTCATTGTTATACTTATCAATTATTGTCAAGTCTGTAAAATCATCGTATAGGTCGGAGAACATATCCTGTAAACGCTGATAGAATCTCATGCCTATCCCCTGTTCTTCTACGTCTCTGCCATTTTTCTTTATTGAGGAAGCACATTCGGCCAGAAAGAATGTGGGTGAGGATGCTTGATCTATCATCATCACGATTTCAGAATCTTTTGCATACTCTCTTATCTTAAAAGCCAATGCGCGGGTAGCTTCATATCTGTGTTGAGCAATATACCCAGAAATACAGAACAAAGCCTCTGTCAGATACTGCTCACCGAATTTCAAATAATATCCAAATAAGAGTGTTTCTATAACATCTGCATATTTCCAATGTGATTCCCATTTTAGGTGATTACGCAAGGCTCTAACTTGACGTGTACCCGAGAACTGCTTAAACCTCTTCACAAAGTGTTCGGTATATGCAAAGAAGTGAGAACCACCTTGGATCTTCTCGTAAAAATCAAATTTCTCGCCAAAAGGAGGAATCTCAGGGAGTATAAGGGCAGAAGAAAATTCTTCCTTAACACAGAAGCGTTCATCTGGGTTGAAGTTCTTTTTCCTCATCCATTTCCTGAGTCTGAACAAATGTACGGCAAGAGTTTTTTCCAAAGAAGGATAATCATTTTCAATCAGATCATTCCACCTGCTTGCCAGATGTTCTGCTTGCTTTTCAATAAAAATATAGCGTAGATGGTGCGCTTTTAACAAGTCATAGTCAGATAGCGGTACTCCCTTGGAATTTTCATTGGAAAAGAAGGTATATGCCAAATCCAGGCGACTTTCTTTAAGAATCAGTACAGTAAAAATGAGTTGGTTTATGATTCTACTACATAGAGTTTCATCATACGACCTTGATGTCAAATGCTTGATTAACCATCTGCTGTTTGCCACATGCTTCTTGGAGTTTTCAGAAAGGAACTTCTGGGTTAGCAATGGCATATTTCCCTGATAGTTTAATTCTCGGACTATTAGGGTTAAAGTAACAAGTCTTTGTTGCCCATCAATAACAGCATAATTGCCATTTGGGTCTTTTTGCAGGATGATTGTACCTAAATGGTATTCGCCATCATGTGGAATCTCCTTCAAACTATCCCAAAGAGCCTTAACTTGTTTATCTTCCCAGCAATAGTTTCTTTGATAATCTGGAATGATAAGGTTATTCCCAAATAGTTTGCCCAAAGAACACGTAGCCAGACATACTTCATCATCATTTAGCCCTTCCTCTGAGAAAACGGTATCTCCCTTATATGGTTCCACACTAGGATTGACAGCTGTCCGACGAATTATCTTTTCAATAATTGGATCAAAGATACCCATTATTTCAATAAAAGCATTCATAAGCTGTTCCCAATTATCTGTAGAAGCATCTATTCTGCAACGGCATTGATTCCTTCCTTGCCACCCCAACCAATGTAATTTCGGGTTTCTGGAAGTTTGGAATCTCAATTCCTTTGCAAAATACTTATAATCTGCACTTTGGTATTTTCCTTCAAGATGTAGCTCAACTGCACCACCTATATACTCATAATGAAGATCTTTGTCATCTTTCAAGACGGTAGTGACATAAAGATACCTACTGGACTGCCATGTACGATACTCATGGTAGGCGTATACATATCTTTCAGGAAAGCAATCTTTGATAAACCTTTCTAAATGTTGGTCAATCCATGCCATAATAATACTACTTAAATCGATTCCTTTTTTATTTCACAATATTTCTCTAGCTATCCAAGCACATGCCTCTGCGTCAGCAAGTGCATGGTGATGATCCTGTAAGCGATAACCACAAGCAGCAGCTACAGTTTGAAGCTGGTGATTCTCCAAATCTGGAAGCACACGCCGTGAGACACATAATGTGTCATAAAACTCGTAGTCAGGGTATTCCATCTGATAGACACGGAACACGGCTTTCAGACATCCCTCGTCAAAGGGCTTGTTGTGTGCCACAAGGGGTAGCCCGTCAATCAGCGGCTCTATCTGTTTCCACACTTCAGGGAAGACAGGGGCGGTGTCGGTATCGTCACGGCAAAGGCCGTGTACCTGACTGCACCAGTAGTTATAGTAGTTTGGTTCCGGCTGGATGAGAGAGTAAAAAGAATCGACTATCTCACCGTTCCTAACGATGACGATACCAACAGAGCATACACTGCTACGCTCGTTGTTGGCTGTCTCGAAATCTATTGCTGCAAAATCTTTCATTTCCTGTCATTCTTGTATTTGTTCCACATCCTTTCTACCATATCTGCCATCTCCCTACGCAGGGATGCAGGTTCAAGAACTTCCACATCGCCACCATTCCACAACAGTTCCTGCAAGAGGTCAAAGGTCGTGCGCATCTGATAAGTAAAGATGCTGTATTCGTTGTTGCGCTCAATCTCTTCCTGTGACTCGTGCAAGGGAAGGTCTCTGATATAATTGGCTTGACCCGCCGACACTTTCAGTTTTATGTCCTTGACCTTCTTGTTCAAACCCGCTATGATGCCATAACAGCCAGCAAAGTATTCCTTCGCATCCCAGTCTTTGGGCATGTCAAAGGTCTCATCTTTTACATGAACATGTCTGAGCCGGTCGAGAGAATAGATTCTCGGCCCTTGTTCACGGAAATACGTGTATGTGCTGAGTCCAATAAGATACCACCGCTGCCGGAAAAGTTTTACGCAATATGGCTGTACATCAAAGTTATACTCTTGGTCTTTCCAATAGTTGTAGTGGGTAATGTTCAAGACACGGTTTTCCTTCATGGCCTCAATGATGGTTTGGAGGTATTCCTGACCTGATGGCACATATTCTAATAAAATACGGTCTTTGATACTCTGGCTGTTTGCCAAGGCATTGCTGACACAGAACGTGTTATAGAGCCAAGAACGCAAACCGTTCTTGCTGATGCCTTCGACATTGGAAATATAGTATCGGTACTCACCACGATTCTCGTTGGCAATATCAATGCCGAACATATCCCAGATGACATAACGCCAATTGTCAAAGGTGCGTTTGGGAATCTCCACGCCTCGACTAATGTCATCATCGAGCCACTTCTCATTCAGTTCCTTGAATGAGATTTTCTTGGCGCGATAGATTGTCTCTATCACCCATACATATTTGCTTATCAGGCTTTGGCCTCTATCGTTATTAATCATATTTATTTGTTTTTTCTGCAAAATTACACTAAGGGTACGCCAAGCTGTGGCAGAGGTTGGAGGAAAAAGAGGATTTTGTTAAAAAATCATCTATATTCAACTTTTAGGAACATCTAAAGCCCGGAATTTTTCTTGAAGGTTCGTTATCTTTTCCATTAACTCACCGAAAGTCAGAGGTTGTCCATAAATGAAACTCTCCTTCATTTCGTTGTAGTCAGCTTCGTAAGCCGACATTAGTTCTTTACAGGGTACAATCTGGATATTGGCAGGTAGCTCTTTGTCGTAATCCACATAACCAACATGATAGAACTTGCGACGATGTTCCACAATCTCACGATAGAGAACTGAATCATTGAGAGCCATTGCTGCGTATGGGGTTTGCATTAGTTTTTCCAAGTCGTAGAAGTGACGTGTCATTCTATGCGTCCTCGGTTTGTCTTTTTGGAACTCTTCACACAAGAGGAAAGCTTTTTCCAAGAAAGTCCTGGCGGGACTGACAGTGCGGATTGTCTGGACAAGGTCGGAATCCACATCTTCATCCTTGAACGTTTGTTCTATAAGTGATGAAATTCTTCTCTTCTCGTAAGGCTCGGACATTGACAATACGCTAATCTCTACTTTAACCGTTGGTATTGCGTATGCAGCTTGGCTATCGTAGAGTGAGGGATACTGAACGTAAAACACAGAAGGGTCTTTGTCATGTGGAACCTTTTGGGGCTCACCATTTTCATTGGATATGTCATTGTCTGTGAGAACCGTTACTTCAAGCCCCATTTCGACAAGTTTCACCGATAACTCGTCTTTGAACTCGCCAAACAGGAAGTCCTGTCCTTTCTCTCGAAGATTATGTATTTGCGTATTACTGGTGCAGCTTGCACAAGAGAGTTGCTTAACGTCCAGAAAATAGTCACGGCTCAATGCTAAATCAATATCTTCACTGAATCGGTTGATGATATCCCAGCCTTTACTGAGACTCGTACCACCTTTGAACAAAAGATATTCTGATACACTGGTGTGAAAAAGGGCATACAACACTGCCGTTACCCACCAGTCCTTCTCGGCAGCAGCTTCATCAATTTGCCGTGCCTCGACCACACCTTGTATCATCGCCTTTCGCTCGTCGAGCGAGAAATCAATCCATTTACTCATTACTTTATTCCTTTCTTTATAACTTGTCGCATCCATACAGGAGCCAACAATAAATCATATTCTATGGTGTCAGTCTCAGGAGTTTCCGAGAACAGTTGTCCAATCCTCGCTTCAACATCCTGAGTGATGTTATGCTCACCAATGCTGCGTAATGCCTGTACCAATTCTGGCATCAAACGTCCTCGAAATGCAAAGTTCTTAGGTGCCCCATGCTTCAGAGTCACTGTTCGATTCCCTAATTTCAATTTTCGCCCAGACCCAGTAGTCAGAAAAATAGTATTCATGGGTACTTGCGTTGAGAATCCTAAGCGATTAGCAGCAGTGGCTCCCGTAGGTATAACTTTTGCCTTATCTCGTTTGGCAATCTCTTTCACTAATTCGTAAGCCGAAGGGTAAAGGATGCCAAAACGTGTCTTACGTGCCTTAACATACACTCCTTTGGCTATACGCGTAACCAATCCTTCTTTCTCAAATATGGCGAGCAGCTTGGTGACGTACTCAACATCATATTGGGGAAAAGATGAAACAAAGAATATCTCGCCGAACTTACTGCGAGTTATCCTTTTCCTAATCTGCTGTACTACTGCATTCTCCATTGATTTTGTATATAAATTATGGTCGGAATGATAACAAATATTTCCGACCGCAAAGATACAAATTTTTTTTATACCACAATACTGTAAGAGTTGAAATTAAGTTTCATTGGCTAATTATAGCGTTTTTCTTATTGCATAGATGGCATGCCTATATAAATAATGTGTCGCTTTTTACATTAGGGGGCAATATTGCCAGAAAAGACGACTTCAAGAATAAAATGCCATGACTTGATCAATTCATTGCACACTTGTATGCTATTTGCGTGTGGTTCAAAAAAGTTAAAAACGTTAAATATTCGTCTTTTCTCCAATCTTTAGAATCTACGTAATCACTTTTCTACCGTTTAGTACATAAACTATTGATATAAAGCGATTTGCAAATACTATAATTGGATTCGTTTCTACAAACATTACTTTACTTACATACTTCTTTGCGCTATACTTTTTCTTTGCCCGTTGATACAATTGCATTTCAGAGGGAAACTGAAATAACCTATCCATATCAAACAGGCATACGATGTAATCATATTGTTTGTTCAAATACGATTCAACCAGTTTCAGTATATGCTTGATATCACTATGCTGCGGAAAGTCAGGTGCGACCTTGAAAGGATAACGACACGCCACCCTCAATGAATCAAAATAGAACCATTCGGTTTCTCCTTCGCCTATGATGGCGATACTTTTCGTCACTGTTCGCCTCATATCATTAGTCGTTTAGGTTGATGTATTGACTGCCAAGGAACGGAAGCTTAACTAATTTACCCTGTTTGTAAGCATTATATGGGGAAAGATTCTTGTGCAGACCCAAAGATGAAAGACGTACTATTTTAGTCTCGCCATATTCGTCTTTGTCCGTAAACCATATTGTGTCACGGCGAATGAAATCCTCATTAAGAAGATTGATGTCGTGTGTTGTCAGTAACATTTGAGATGTTCCTTCGCTGTTTGCTAAAAAGACTTTTATAAAATAAGCCAGCAGTTCATAATGGATGCTTGTTTCGACTTCGTCAATAGGCACAAACCGGTTGGTCTTCAACAAGAAGTTCAGAATTACGGCCATTCCTAAAAATCTCATTGTACCATTGGATTCGTATTCTTCAGACAAATCGTATAGTTTGTCGCCAACCTTATGCTTGAAAGTCAATTCAGCATTTGTGATTTTCCCTTTTCTAAGCATTTCAGCTTTTGCCTCATTATCAATAGGGGCATTCTGAATCAGTTGCTCCAATTCCGGAGTAATCAGTTCTTCCTCTTCGTGCAATACAACATCTTCTATGTTGAAATCAGATGCTTTCAGGAAGTTTAATATGAACTTCTTTAAATCTCCTGTTTCATCTTTATCCAATCGTGATTTTATATATCCCGAAAGCAGCATACCAGGAGCCAATACATCTTTAACCTGTTTGGCAAAGTAATCGTACACATCGTTCAACTTGGTGCGTTCCACATTACTTTTGCCAAATGCGGCAAGCACACTGCAATTATTGATAGTGTTGCCGGAAATCACATCCTGACTCTTCCGTGGCATTTTCAGGTTTACGCCGAAATCTATTGTTGTGGAATCTGTTGTTGCGTCATAACTGCGGCTATATAATTTGGTAGGACGAACAGAGTCGTAAACAATCAATGTCTCAGAATAGATATATTTTGCGTCCAATTCAAAAGTAAGGATATACTTCGATTTATTGATATAGAATACCATAGACATCTTCGTCCTTTCATTTCTTGACGTGTCATCCAGCATAAAAGGAACAACCCCTGTCTTCTCATTCCGGTCTTTTGGCATCCTAAGAACAAGCATTTTGAAAAATTCCACAGCATTCAAGATATTAGTCTTGCCGGAAGCGTTAGCACCATAGATGATACCCAATTTCAGCAACCTTACACCATCCTTAACTTCATATGAATACTCGTCAGACATGAAAGTGTCTGATGATGGTTCAAAACTTATCTTTTGTGGAGACTTTATTGAGAAAAAATTTTCAATGGTGAATTCTGCTATCATACTTGTTGAATTTATCTGTTACATAATGCAAAGATAGGAATAAAGTTTATATATAAAAAATATAATGCGTGTTTTCGTAGGAAAATTACAAAATTTGAATTCAAATTAAAATTTTAGGAATTTTATAATAGTAAGAAAAACATAATCATTATAAAGAAACGTCAGCCCGAGCTGTTCAGAAAGCGGCTTGACAAATTTATAGGAAACACCCGAAATGTCGTTATGTATGGTGAGTGGAACGATAACGGCAGACTGCTGATGTAATCAGTTAACGTTTACCTGTTTGAGCGTCAAAAAAAAGTTCTGCAAAAGGCATCCGCAATACAGAAGATTTCTATAACTTTGTCCTCTGATATTATTTATATAAAAGCATTGGTTCCGGCTTCTTGGTGTTCTTTCTGTCAGACAATGACTTTAAAAAGTAAAAAGCGCCAGGGAGAATAAGGCCTATTGCAACTTGATTGGGATGAAGAATATAAAGGTTCTCTAATGTACTGAAGTATGGAAGAAAATAATATAATTATCTATACCGCAGCTGATGGGCTGTTATGAATTTTTTAAGATATGAGTTATGAAAAAAATATTTCTACTTTTATATTTGTGTGTTATTCTCAGTAATATCGCCATATCACAGAACATAATGGATGTGAAACAATATTCATTTAGGTCATTAACTTATAATGATACACGTTCTTTCAGGATTGCTTTACCTGCTTCGGCTTATCCAAATGTAAAGTATAATGTGCTGTTTGTCCTGGATGCAGATTATACCTTTGATGTGATCGCTTCGACAGCCGTTTATTTACAGACCTTTGACTATATTCCTCCAACGGCAGTTGTAGCAATCGACTATTCAACTCCCGGAAATAGAAATGATGTAGGATACGACTTGTCCGGCAACAGTCTTGATTCAAGCGGAGAAATGTTTTATAAATATGTTAATACCGATTTGGCAAAGGAAATAGACAGAATTATTCCAACATCAGGTTTTAATACGTTAGTTGGCCATTCATATACGGCAAGCTATCTGAACTATTATATCGATGCAGGGAATGATAATATGACGTCATATATTCTATTCTCGCCTGAAAAGATGGAACGGATGCCTGGCTTTGAAACCAAGTACAAGACAAAGAGTCCGAGTGTCCGCATAATTACAGCTATGGATGATACTGAAGAAAGACAGACTTTTGGCCGGAATTTGTATGAGAACTTTCAGAAAATGAAATATGACGTTAAGCTTCACAGTATTAAAGCAGACCATATGTCTGTAATTCCGGCAGGGATTATGCAAGCCTTGACAAGCTTGTATGACAAATATTACAATATAGACAGTATATACGCTGCCATAGAACGTTCGGACTGTACTTTATGGGAGACTTTTACAAGCATAAATGAAAATAACAGAACTCTTTATAAACAAGAATTACCAGTTTCAGGCTCATGCATTTCTGCTTTCTTGTGGACGGCCATTCAAAAAAACGAAAAAGAGTCAATAGACAAATTACGCGTTTATTATGAGAAAGCCTTGGAAAGTGAAAACTCTGATCCTAATGCATTAGGCGTTATGGGAGATCTGATGAATAAACTTGGCTTATGGAAAGAGGCAGATTACTACTTGCAACGATGTCTGGACAGATATAAAAAATTGAAACAAGAACATGAAACACTGTATTGGAGAAGAGTGTACTCATTGAATGTCTTACCTAAACTCAGTCAATATAAAAAGGCATGGAAGATATTAGAAGAAGGGAAAAAGATATATCCCGATGATAAAGCTATATTCTGTTATTACCAAGGAGTGTTATCAATAACAAACGATTTTCTTATAAAGAAAGGCATAGAACAATTGAAAATTGCACTGAAATATCCCGATGTACTGAAAAATAATTTTGTGAACTCGGATGAAGCAGAAGCTCTTTTGAAAAAAGGAATATCAAAGGAAAAAGGTGTAATGCCATAGATTCTCCAATTGGATAAGAAAAATAAGTAAAATTACAAATGAATACGGGTAATCATACTCCATTAATTCAGAATATTGTTAAGGTTTGACTAGACTTAAGAATCTAAAATCTTGATATATGGTTTTGATTTAAAAAAATAATGCTAACTTTGCAGTTAAGCATGCATTGGCTTACGGAAAATCTTGAATTTAAGATAAAAATATGATAGAGCAAGTTTTGATAAAGAATTATAAGTCGATAAGAGACTTGTCGCTGCCGTTGAACAGACTTAATGTGCTTATTGGTTCAAACGGTGCGGGCAAAAGCAACTTTATTTCATTCTTTGAACTGATTAAGGCTATCTATGAACAAAGGTTTGGAAGCTATACGTTGTCAAAGGGTGGTATAGATAATTTGTTGTATCATGGAAGAAAGAAATCCGCGTCAATAGAAGGATTGATAGATTTTGATAATACCAATGCTTTCTTTTTTGAGATAAAGCCGGCACAGTCGAACAAAGGCTATCTTGAGAATACCGGCGACTATTTTAATTGTTATCAAAGCAAGATAAAAGATTATCCGCAGTGGAACAAAACATTATGGGATTCTGCTGTGGAAGAATCTTCGTTGGCATATAACACTAAATGGAGAGCGGCCTATTTGAGGACATATTTAAAAAGTTTTATGGTGTATCATTTTCATGATACAAGCTTCACTTCTCCTATGCGTGGTGACTGCAACATAAACGACAATGAATGTTTGCGTGATAACGGCTCAAACCTGGCAGCTTATCTGTATTATCTGATGCAGAACGACGAAAAGGCTTTCCGCTTTATCGAGGGTGTCGTGCGTTCCGTGGCGCCTTATTTTAAAGGCTTTAAGCTTCGCCCTGACGCCAACAATAATAACAAGATACGTCTGGAATGGGAAGAAAGAGACACGGATATGTATCTCGACGGATACAGTTTTTCTGACGGCACGCTGCGTTTTATCGCTTTGGCAACGTTGTTGTTGCAGCCGAAAAAGCCTGAGGTTATTATTATTGACGAACCAGAACTCGGACTGCATCCTGCTGCTATCAATAAGTTGGCTGAGATGGTGAAAAGTGCTTCTGCCAAGAGTCAGATAATCTTGTCAACCCAGTCGACAAATCTTGTCAACTGCTTTGATGTTGACGATATTATTGTGGTAGACCGTGCCGGCAGCCAGTCGGTGTTCCGTCATTTGTCAGGTGATGAATTGAAAAAATGGATGGACGATTATAATCTCACTATCAGTGACCTGTGGGAGAAAAACATGATAGGAGGGCAGCTGTGAAACGTTTGTATATCGTTGTGGAAGGGCAGACAGAACAAGAGTTTGTCAATAGTCTTATTGCTCCATATTTGCAGAAATCTGAAATATATAGCGTCACGCCCGTTTTGATACGCACAAGCAGAAGCGGACGTGGAGGCATGGTTAACTATCAGCATCTGTATAATACTATAAAGATGCTGCTTGCGTCATCGCAGACAGACTTTGTTGTTACTACTTTAATCGATTTCTTCAGACTGCCTAATGATATGCCGAATTATGCAGAGTGTACGGCTATTAAGGATAAAACACAATGTGTTGAGGCTTTGGAAAATGCTGTTGATGACTCTGTGTGCGATTCGCGTTTCTTTTCTTACATACAGTTGCATGAGTTCGAGGCTCTTTTGTTTTCAAACAACAAAGGTTTTGAATTTTATTTTTCAGACGAGCATGCAAGTAAAACAGCCTCAATAATTTCTTCTTATGACAATCCTGAGAACATAAACTCTTCTCCTGAAGGTGCGCCGTCAAAACGGCTATTGGCAATAAAACCTGACTACAACAAGGTGCTTGAAGGCAATCTTATTGCGCTGGAAGTAGGAATAGAGGCCATAATAGAAAAATGCCCGCGATTTGCAGAATGGATGAATAGCATTGTCGAGAAGTGTAAAGATTAGGATGCTTTATTCCTAATAGCCGTTTGTACTAATAATCTCAATAGGTACCTGCTTTTCTTGCCGTTATGGTTATATTAAATTACTTTTACCTATAATGAAAGTATTCGCACGTGGATAAAACTGATAAGATCACAATTTAAAGGCAATCATGCGTTGCTGGGGTATATGTAGTCGTCCCTTAAAAAGATTATTATCTACTAGTATTCAGTAATTTAATCAATAAAAGTCTTTGATAAATCTGCAAGTTTTCTTATCTTTGGGTTAAGAAACTTGCAGATTTT